>Ga0209755_10000023_pt1 | contig 254946 bp, 211 predicted proteins | sample TergutCo191P1_FD_187301 | JGI IMG/M metagenome (GOLD analysis project Ga0209755, IMG submission 187301) | Cornitermes sp. P1 segment gut microbial communities from Petit-Saut dam, French Guiana - Co191P1 (SPAdes) (version 2) | ecosystem: Host-associated > Arthropoda: Insects > Digestive...
CTTATCTGCGTTCTGCTCCCAGGGTATCGAATTCCAACACAACAGTGAATATCAGCGGAACAAACAAGAAAGGCAGAAAGCTTGCCGCAACGTTAATAGTCCAGTCTTTGAATCACGTATTGGATTGCAGTCCTAAGCTATTGCGGTGGTATGATAAAAAGTGTGAAAACAAAAAACCCGGATTAGTACGAACGGGGCTTCGCCGCCGTGTATTTGCGGAAATATTTCAAATGTTGAAAAAAGGAGAATACCATTACGGAAGAAATAAACAGAAACATGAAGCCAAAATGAGTCAATATATAAATCTGCTTCAAAAAAGTAAATTTATTTTGAAAGTAGCTTGACTTTTATCATAGACGGGCTTTTATAAGCTATGGGGGTATTTTGTAATAGGTCTGTGATGTGGAAATTGTCTTATTTCTATGGCGTGTTATGCGCAACAATGATAATATGTAGGCAATTTCTGATAACAATAGAGGATAATAGGTCATAATAGATAGCAGATAATACTTGACTAATTCCTTATCTGGTATATAATTAGAGTAATTAAGGCATACCAGATAGCAAGTGGTATCAAGAGCGGCGAACTTCGGTTAGTTTCGGAAAAGGCTTTAGAAAAACCGTCTTAAAAGACAGTTTTTCATTTAATTCTAAGGAAGCTTTTCCAAAAACTGAAGTTTTGGAAAAGCCCCAATATTTAAAAAATTAAAAGGTAATGTGCGAAAATTTTTCTGGGGACTGCGTCGAAGCGTTTACTTCGCTATCAGCCGGTTCAGCCTCTTCACAAAATCCGCAGGGTCTTTGAGTTTAATGCCTTCTACAAGAAGAGCCTGATCAAAAAGAACTCCGGCGACATCAGCGATGCGTTCTTCGTCGTCAACATCCTTCAGTCCTAAAACAATCGGGTGTTCTCCGTTCACTTCCAGGATCGGTTTTATGTCTGTCATGGAAGCCTGTCCCATAGCTTTCATCATCTGAGCCATCTGCATCGAAGGATCGTTTTCATCGGCGACGATACAGGACGGGGAATCGTGGAGGCGGCGTGAAAGTTTTACGTCTTTTACGCGGTCTCCAAGCGCCTTCTTGATCTTCTCGATGACGGGTTTCGCTTCTTTTTCCGCAGTCTTGTCTTTCTTTTCACCAAGCTCTTCATCAGCGCCGGCGCGGTTAACCGCTTTCAATTCCCAGCTCTGGCTCTCTGTTTTCCCGTCCGTTCCGGCGGTTTCCTTGCGGTAGCTGTGCAGCATGGGAATAACCAAATCGTCGATGTCATCGTCCATGATGAGAACTTCAATTTCTTTTGCGCGGTACGCTTCCAGAAGCGGAGAGGAGCGGAGGGTTTTTTCATCGCCGCCTGTTATGTAATAAATGTGCTTTTGATCACTTTTCATGCGGCTGACGTAATCTGCAAAGCTTGTCCGCCCTTCAACTGTGCTGCTCTTGAAGCGCACAATCTCCTGCAATATTTCGCGGTTTCCAAAATCCTGATACAAACCTTCCTTAAGCGGACGGTTGAACTGCTCAATAAATGTTTCCCACTTTTCCTTCGCCTCGTCTCCGCCGGAAACTGCGTTATCCGCCATTTGCCTGAATTCGGAAAGCAGTTTTTTTACTGACGCGTTTTTAATATTGAGAAGCACCTTGTTCTGCTGGAGTATCTCGCGGCTCACGTTAAGCGGCAGATCCTCAGAGTCGATAACCCCACGCACAAAACGCAGATATGTCGGCATAAGTTCCTTGTCATCATCGGTGATAAAAACCCGTTTTACATAGAGTTTTACGCCTGGTTTGTAATCGACATTGTAAAGATCGAAAGGTGCTTTTTTTGGAATGTAAAAAAGCGTCGTATATTCAAGAGTGCCTTCAGCGTGCGTGTGAATGTGATGCAGCGGCGCATCGCTGTCATGGCCAAGCTGTTTGTAAAACTCGTTGTAGTCCTCGTCCTTAAGCTCGTTCTTTGAACGCCGCCATAAAGCGGTGCCGGAATTTATCCTGTCGGTTTTTGTTTTGCTGCCTTTCTCGTTGCCTTTATCGTCCCACTCTTTTTCTTCATATGTGAGGAAAATCGGGAACGCCACATGATTAGAGTAACGCTTGATTATGTCTTCGATTGACCAGCGGTTCGCGTATTCTGTTCCCTCGTCTGTAAGGTGCAAAAGAACTGTTGTTCCCTGGCTGTCGCGCTGCGCGCTCTCAATTTCAAATCCGTCTTTCCCATCGCTTATCCACTTCCATGCCGCGTCTTCTGCGGCTTTGCGGCTTGTCACTTCGATTTTGTCCGCTGCCATGAACGCCGAATAAAAACCGACGCCAAACTGACCGATAAGGTTTGAATCTTTTTTCGCGTCTTCGGCGAGTTTTTCAAGAAAGACCCTTGTTCCCGAACGCGCTATTGTTCCGAGTGATTCGATCAGATCAGCTTCGTTCATGCCGATTCCGTTATCGGATATGGTCAGCGTTTTTGCTTCCTTATTAAAAGAAATATCGATTCGCGGATCAAATGTGATTGTTTTATACGCTTCATCTGCTACAGTCAGGTATTTGAGCTTGTCCAGCGCGTCGGATGCGTTTGAGACAAGCTCGCGGAGAAAGATTTCCCGGTTGGAGTAAAGCGAGTGTATGATAAGGTGCAGCAACCGGCTTACTTCGGTTTGAAATTGATGTTGTGCCATGATGGCCTCCCTGTGAATTCATTTTTGATTTAATTTACATTTATCAAAATGATTGATTATTGTCAAATGCTGTTTTTCAATATGGCGGATATTATTTCATTTATATATAATATTTTATGACATATCAGTACCCGTTTTTAAACCCCGAACTGCCGCTTCAGCAGCGGGTTGACGATCTCATTTCCCGCCTTACTCCTGATGAAAAAGCAGGTTTTATTCCAACCCGCAATCAGGCTGTAGAACGTCTTGATATTCCGGCGTTTGCGTTCGGCGCGGAAGGCGCGCACGGCTTTGTTGACAGGGAAGGGAATAATACCACTTTCCCGCAGACTATCGGTCTTGCCTCAGGATGGGATCGGGAACTTTTGCGGCGTGTCGGGGAGATTGCTTCAACCGAAGCGCGCGCTTTTTACAAGATGCACGAACATCGCAGCGGGCTTGCCATCTGGTCGCCGACCATTGACATGGAGCGCGATCCGCGCTGGGGGCGCACGGAAGAAGGATACGGAGAAGACCCTTTCCTTGCAGGCGAACTTTCATCGGCATATATACGCGGAGCGCAGGGAGATGATCCCTTTTACCTGCGTGTAAGCTGCGGACCCAAACATTTTTTTGCAAATAACAACGAGAAAAACAGGGTGAGTTGTTCCTGTTCAATTACTCCGCGCTGTATGCATGAATATTACCTTGCGCCGTTCAGAAAAGCGATAAAAGACGCAAAAGCCGTTTCCATGATGACTTCCTACAATGAAGTTAACGGCATTCCAATGATGCTTCATCCCATATTGAATTACATCGTTAAAAAAGAGTGGGGGATTGAAGGAAACATTGTAACTGACGGCGGCGATTTTCTGCACACTGTAAACCTGCATCATTATTTTGAGACTCACTCCGAAACTCTGGCAGCCGCGCTTAAAAACGGCGGTGATTCAATGACAGATAATTTTGAAGCTGTTATTACCGCTGTCAAAGAAGCGCTTGATAATAAGCTGATTGAAGAAAAAGATTTAGACGAACATTTACGGCGTATTCTTTCTGTCAGATTCCGCTTCGGACATTTTGATCCGCCCGGAAAATGTCCCTACGACAAGATTGACGAAAAAGATCTGATGAAAGAAGAATACCGCAAGATTGCGCGTGACGCTGTCAGAAAATCGATTGTTCTTCTGAAAAATGAAGATAACACGCTCCCGCTGCGCCCTGATTCTATTAAAGGTTCCATCGCCGTCATCGGTCCGTTAGCTGATAAAATTCATCTTGACTGGTATTCAGGACATCCAGAATATATCTGTACTCCTCTTGAGGGTCTGCGTGAATTATACGGCAATAACAAGATCATCCACGCCGATTGCCGCGATATTGTCTCTTTTACTACAGAAGATGGAAGACCTTTGGTGATTTCTGATACCGGTCACTCAAAGGGAAAACTGCTCTGCGCCGGAACCGCCGGTCAGGCGCCTGCCCGTTTTTACAGGGAAGACTGGGGTTGGGGTTCTCAGACCCTTACCGATGTTGAAAGCGGTCTGTTAATTGAATCTCCTTATTGGAAAAGGGAGATGAGCAGACTTTTGCCTCCGCCGGTTCCAAAAACAGTTTTGAAAAATATTGAAAAGGAAGAAGATCAATGCGTTATTACTGTAAGCGGGAAGAGTACGCTCACATGGTTTGGTTTTTCGATATTTAATCTTATCCGGCAGGAAAACGGACTCGTTCAGATTCGGACATATGGCAACCAGCGTCTTGCTGCGCCTGAAAAAGAAGGACAGCTTTTGTTACACGACGATCCTCTTTCACGCCGCGGTGAATTGTTCAGGATGAAGATAGAGAAAGAGGGACTTCCCTCCGCTTTAGAAGCCGCGGCAAAAGCGGATCAGGTGATTGTAATGTGCGGAAGCAATCCTATGATAAACGGGCGCGAATGTATAGACAGACCGTCTCTTGATTTACCTCCTGTTCAGGAAGAGTTGATCAATAGTGTCAGCGATTTAAATCCAAATACCATTCTTGTGATGATTTCAGGTTATCCGTTTACCTGCGGTGATATTATCGAAAAAGTTCCGGCGGCAATCTGGATGGCTCCCGGCATTCAGGAAACAGGACACGGACTTGCGGATGTAATCGGCGGCGGCTATTCGCCGGCGGGAAGGCTTCCCCTTACATGGTACGAAGATGAAAGCCAGCTTCCGTCCATAATGGAGTACGATATAATTTCCGCCGGAGCGACTTATCAGTATTTTACTGACAGTGTTTTATTTCCTTTCGGACACGGATTAAGTTACAGCAGTTTCACTTACTCAAATTTAACTATTGATAAAACTTTTGCTGGAGAAAACGACACTGTTTCTGTTTCATTCAAACTGAAAAACTCAGGCTCTGTAAAAGCCGAAGAAGTTCCTCAGATGTATGTAACGGTTTCCGGTTCTTTTTCAAAACGGCCGCTGAAAACTTTAAAAGGTTTTGATCGTATTATGCTTTCCCCCGGCGAAGAAAAAACGATCCGTTTTGATCTTCCTGTTAAAGAAATTGCAGTCTGGGACAGCTACAACAGCCGCTTTTGCGTCGAAGCGGGAAACTGTACGGTTTTAATCGGTTCGTCTTCCGCTGATATCCGCCTGACAGGCAGTTTCAAAGTGTCAGGTGAAATCACTGTCCCTCGGAAAATTTCCGGGTTGATTTACGCGGAACGTTTTGACAATTATTATAACTGCTATCTCCATGAAAAACGCGGCAGCGGAATTGCCGCTGTTTTTAACAACACCTGCGATTGTACATGCGGATGCTGCGACAGCGGCTGGATTCGTTTTGTCGCCCTGGATTTCGCAGACGGGATTTCCAGCATTTCTGCTATTGTACAGGGAACCGCCGGCAGTCGCATAGAAATCCGCCTGGACGCGCCGGACGGCGTTCTTGCAGGAGTTCTGGAAGTCCCCAATACAGGCGATATATACCCCAGCGAATTGAATCCCGGCAATTCCCGGCGTCAGGCAGTTTGGGCTTACGCAGAAGACGAATTGAACGTGATCAACGGTATTCACGACCTATACCTGGTTCTGTACGGGAAAACAGCGATTTGGAGTTTTGAGCTGGGGTGATGGGGATGGTTTTGTTTATAAAGTATTATCTTTTTTATTATTACATAAAAGGAATTCCTACCCATTTTCATGAAGAAAATTTGGGTTTATCATAATAGCTTTATATTAATATTTTAATGCATTTTCATTATCATTTGTTAATATTGATATACTTTCTAGATTCCAATATGCTTCAGAACAATTAGGATTTATTTTTATGGCTTGATTATAGTTTATTATCGCATTATTATAATTTTTTAGATTAAAATAACAATTTCCACAACCTAAATAAGCATCTGAGTCATTAGGATTTGAGTTAATTATTCTATTAAAATCTATTAATGCATCTTCAAATTTTCCTTCTTCAATAAGTAATAAACCTCTATTAAGTAAGGTAACTTCATGGTCGGGATCAAGTAAAAGTGCTATATTATAATAAATTAATGCATGTTCGTTTTTTCCCATTTTATCTAAAATATTACCAAGGTTGGAGTATGCGTTTATATAAGCGGAATCTAATAATATTGCATTTCCAAAACATTCAATCGCTTTTTGTAAATTATTATTATTTTCAAATTTAAGTCCCTCGTTATTAATTTCTATTGCTTTTGATGGTAACTCTGTAATTGACTTCATATCTGGGAAATTTTTTTGAATAATTTTTCCTCTTGGATTTAAGTTTGAATATTGAAAATCAATCAAATTAATTCTTATATCTCCATCTTCTTTGATAAAATCCTTGATGTGGTCTATCAATTCTTGTTTATTATTTTCAAATATTTCCAAAGCATATCCATACCCGTAAAAATCGTTTAAATTTTTTATATTTCGAGTATTAAAAAAAATATTTACTAGTATAGCTTCAAATAGAAACTGGCATAAATATATACCTGCATAGGGCATGCCTTCTTCATAAGCTGTTCTATAACTATCAATGATATCTTTTTTTTCGTCTTGATTTAAATGAAAGTCTTTTTCACATAAAAATATTTTAATTCTTGCTTTCAGCCATGGGGAAAAGAATTTTTTAGAATGTTCACATTTTCTTTCTATTATACTTATAATCTCATCTGATTTTTCTTTATTTGCTTTCTTTTGAAATTGGTATACCAAACACATATTTATTAATTCTCCCTGTTCCAAAAACTTAATTGGATTTTCGTTATAAAATTCTTCTGGTTTTTTATTCTTATTATCTAACATTATTAAAATATTATGTATTATTTCATTTTGCTCTGTTTCATTTATATTCAGGACATCAGATAAAGCTTTCTGGGCATTTTTTAAAAAATATAATTTTATAAGTCGATGAGCAAGAACAATCTTTTTGTCATTACCTGTTAATTTATAATCATTTAATAAAAAATCTAAGATAAATACAAGATTCTTCCATATTGGATTATATACATCACCATTGCGCCAATTTTGAATATTATTATTAAAATTAAATTCTATTTCCGGATTTAATTGTATTTTTTGTTCATTATTAGGTTTAAAATAAGTATAAAATATTGGGTATTTTATTTTTGATTTTGGAATTTCATCAATTATTGTATATAATATATCTTTATCATTATTTAGAAATTCCTGTATTGCTTCTTTAAATATGTGAATAAATTGTTTATCACTTTTATCCGTATACAATAATTCATAGAGTTTTGGACTTTTATTTTTTAAATCAGAAACATCTCCTTCATATGATTCCTTTAATTCATTATAAAAATGGTCATCATCATTTACTAGCTCATCTAAAATATCATGTATAGGATCTGTATTAAAAGGGTCTTTATTTTTATCTTTCCAATATTCTTCAAATTCTTTAATAAATACTCTATTTTTTATATTATATTCATCTTCAATTTTTTCAAATATTTTATCATAACTATCTTGTAAAAGTATTTTTATAAAATCCTCGTGAATAATAAAAACTTCACCATTATTAAATGGTTTTCCTTTTAAAAGGCAGTCATGAATTACATGAAATATTTCCTTCTTTAATAAAAATAGTACAGTTTCTTTTTTGGGTTTTTCAAATGGAGTATGAGAATGAAGAGCATAAAAAAATTGCCAAGTAAAAGAATCAATTAAATACCTTACAAGACGAGAAAGTCTATATTTGGTTTCTAGAACCTCAATAAAAAATAACTCAATATATTTTTGAGGACTATTATTTTCTGTGGTTGCGAATTTTGAATATTTACCATAACCATCATACATTCTTTCCATAAATTTTTTATAATTTTTTTTATTTTTCTTAGCTTCAATTTCGTTTTTATCTTTTTTTGTAATAAAATCTAAGATGACAATTTGACCAATTATATCAACCAATAATTCTGTTGTTTCTCCAAAAGAAACATTTCCAAATTCATCTTTATTTTTTATAATTCTTCGTTTTTTCATAATTATATTAGTATAACACGATAAACTTTAAAAAACTAATAAAAACAGAAATTTGTCACTTTTTTTAATTCTGGGTAGGTTTAAATAATCTTGTAGAATAATTTTATATTAGTTTTCAAGGAGGTTAACCATGAATAACTTAGTCGTCAATCTACACTTATTGGAACAGTGTAATTATCGCTGCGTTCATTGCTTTTCCCATTTTAACTCATCGGAGGCGCTCTCTTTTTCCGGTTGGACAAAAATAGTGGACAACATTATGGGCAGCGCATTTATAGACCGCATTAATCTTGCCGGAGGAGAGCCGCTACTTCTGCCATGGATACAGAAACTTGCAGGTTATATACGAAAAAAAGGCGCGGAAGTGTCAATTATTACAAACGGGAGCTTACTGAAAGAGAAAATGCTTCAGCAGGGGATAGTTTCCATGATCGGGGTTAGCATTGACTCCTTTAACGAAGAAACTTTATTTAAAATAGGGCGGTGTACTGCCAATGGTACGGTATTGGAAGACAAGCAATACCATAAAATATGCGCTCTTGTTAAAAAAAACGGTATAGACCTTAAAATCAATACCGTTGTAACAAGGCTTAATCTTGAAGATGACTTTTCGCCTGTAAAGGCAATTGCACCCAAACGATGGAAAATTTTGCGGATGCAAACCTTTAAATCATGCAATTTTGATAACTCTCCTCTTGCTATAAGCGATGAAGAGTTTGCAACTTTTTGCCGTAAACAGACGGCGCATGGCATTCCTTTTATTTCTGAAAATACTATGCGCAGTACGTACATCTTCGTTGATCCTACAGGAAATCTGCTTGATAATGCTGATGGTAACTATTCATCTATAGGTAATTTGCGTGATGAAGATTTTTCACAATGCATTGCACGATTACCATTGAACAGAAAATTATATGAGAGTCGTTATGTCTAAATCTATTAACAACGCTAATAAAAACGAATTTAAAGAAAAGGAATCTCCTGAAAAAATGATTCGTTCGCTTCAAGGTATTTTTTGTAAAGGACGGTACTCATCCTGGGTATTTACTAAAGACCAGAGAAAGACTGATGAGAAAAAAAAGAAGAAAAAACATAATAAAGGACAATGAAGCAAACTTGAATTGTTTACCTGGTTTTATTTAAATTATCTCGCGGTTGAGGCACAGGTAATATTACAAAATGCTTATGTCCGAAGGAGGTTTTATGGATTAGATAAAAAATTGAAAGGCGGCAGTACTATTTCCGTCAAAAAGAATAAATCAGCCGGATATATCACTTTGGTTTTATATATGATTTATTAATAATTATAACTGAGGTGATAATTAAAAACATTATAAAATGCTTGTGGTGGGTATAATATTTATAAGAGAACATGGAAAACATATAATAAATTTCTGTGTTCTCCGATTTTCTGATTAAGGAAAAAATTAATATGAAAAATACATTGCGTGTAAGATTTCTGGGGGCTATTGGGACAGTAACAAGTTCATGTACTCTTCTTGAATATTACAGTTGTGAAGATAATAAAAAACGATATTTTCTGGTGGATATTGGTTCATTTGTTAAGGAGAAATAAAAACATTATTAAATCACGGTACAGAAAATGCTCGTGAAAATATAAAATTAAAAATTGAAGAAAAAAACAATAATGTCAAAGTAATGTTACCGGAGTTTAATAAGTGGTTAAATATTATCACATTTGAATATGAGCCTGATGACATTGAATATGACAGGGAAAGAAATCCTGATTTAACATTTATTACTATCAATAATATTCATATTTACTTTCATGTGGAATATGATGATGAAAAGAAAAATAAAATCATTGATTATATTAATAATTTATAATATATTAAGGAGAAAATTATGGCTATAAATATCATAGAAGGAAAAAACAGTGAGAGACATTAAAAAGAAAGATAATATTTATACCGGCAACTTTCCTCTATCTATCTTTAACCAAATTCCCAATCGCATATAAAGGATAAATATCTATATTCTCATAACGCCCGAAGTTTTCAAGGGAAGTCCGTATTCCTCTATCAATACGCTTTTCTTTCATAAAAAGGCGGAGACTTTGCATGCTGCCCTGAGTTCCGGATTTAACTTCTATGGGAATTATTTTTGAACCTTTTTGAACAAGAAAATCTATCTGGGCGCTGCCTTGCGGAGAATCGTGATTGGCAGATCGCTGCCAGCAGTATAATTCTGATGGCGTATAACAGGAAGCGGCTTTTAACAGTTCAAGACCGGTAAAAATTTCCGCCAGCGAACCGCGGTTAACAGCGGAAAAATCAGTAGCAGGCAGTATTTCTGAACGCATGCCGAGTGTATGTAAAAAAATTCCGGTATCGCAGGGAATGATCCGGCGGTATTTCACGTTTTTTTCTGCGCCAAGCGGAATGCCGTTTGCAGCAGTATGGGTGACAGGATGAGCTAACCCTGCCATAATGAGCAGATCAAGCGCCTGTCGTATTGAAGCGCCCGGAGTTCCCGGAGCGGCGCGCTCATAAACAAACTTTCCTCCTGCCTGGCGCATAACAGATTCAAAAACTTCATTGAGAAGCAGAAGGGGAGTACGCTTGCGGTACTTGGCAAAATCTGTTTTAAGAATGGTTATAAGATCGTTTAAAACAAGTTCACCTCCAAGCAAATCTTGTTTTTGAATATATTGAGAAACAACTTCCGGCATCCCGCCGCATATTAAAAAAATTTTAAATCTTTCAAGAAGAAGATGATGAATAAGCTCTGCCATTGGTTTATCAGGAGATGCAGACTTTATTTCTTCGGCAAGTCCTTCATCATTAACAGCGTATAAAAATTCATCAAACGCGAACGGATACATAAAGAGAGACCGTATGCGTCCCACTCCGAATGAAGCTGTCTCCTCAAGCGCAAATTCCAGAAGAGATCCTGCAGCCGCAACATGAAGCTCGGGATACTTTTCATAAAAATATCGAAGTTTCATTAAAGCCGGCTGGCAGGTTTGTATCTCATCAAAGAAAAGCAATGTTTCTCCGGGAATAACCGGAATATGGTAATAAAGCGCAAGTTTTTCACAAATTTTTTGCGGATGAAGCGGAGAATCGAAAAAAGCGCCGATATCTTTATTTTCATCAAAATTTATCTCAATGTAGTGTTTAAAACATTTTCCCAAATGCCTTACTGCTGAAGATTTTCCAACTTGTCTCGCTCCGCGCATAAGCAAAGGTTTCCTGTAAGGAGGCTTTTCCCGGCTCCATGTGAGGAGAATTTCATCGATATTTCGTTTGAAGTACTTGATTTCTATATTTTTCTCCGCAGCATGTCCATATGGATAGGTCACTATTATCAAAAATAGTATGAATTTAGAGAAAATTCAAGGCAAAAAAAGCATGTTTTTTGAGAAAATTAAACCCAAAAATAGTATGAATTTAAAGAAAATTCAAGGCAAAAAACTATCAAGATTTCCCGTTTTTTACCGATAATGTTCATGTCAGACAAATGATTTATGGAGTAGATCGTTTTTACTTTATAAATCATCTATCTGACAAATAACGGAAGCATGGACGCTTCCGCCCGCAAATCAAGGAGGATGATATGATCATCAATCACAACCTCAGCGCAATGTTCGCTGACAGGTCCCTCAAGGTAACACAAGTTTACCTCAACAAAGACATGGAGAAACTCTCCTCGGGTCTCCGGATCAACAGAGCCGGCGACGATGCTTCAGGACTCGCGGTATCTGAGAAATTACGCAGCCAGATCCGCGGCTTGAACCAGGCTTCAACCAACGCGCAGAACGGTATTTCCTTCATTCAGGTAGCGGAAGGTTATCTGCAGGAAACACAGGACATCATGCAGAGAATGCGCGAGCTTGCAGTCCAGGCAGCCAACGGTATCTACACTGAAGAAGACAGGATGTACATCCAGGTTGAAGTTTCAGCGCTTGTAGATGAAATCGACAGGATAGCAAGCCATGCCCAGTTCAACGGCATGAACATGCTGACAGGCCGCTTCGCAAGAGAAACAGGCCAGAACACTGTAACCGCTTCAATGTGGTTTCACATCGGCGCGAACATGGATCAGAGGGAGCGTGTATTCATCGGTACGATGACCAGCAAAGGTCTGGGCGTCCGCAATGTAGGCGACGAAACCTTTATCAGTCTTGAAGACACAGACAGAGCGAACAGGGCAATCGGTACGCTTGACGCCGGCTTGAAAATAGTCAACAAGCAGAGAGCAGACCTTGGAGCGTATCAGAACAGGCTGGAGCACGCGGTGCGCGGCTTGGACATCGGAGCTGAGAACATGCAGGCGTCTGAGTCCAGAATAAGGGACACCAACATGGCGAACCAGACGGTTGAATACACCAAGAACCAGATACTGACCCAGTCCGGTGTAGCGATGCTGGCGCAAGCTAACCAGAGATCCGCTTCGGTGCTGTCACTGCTTCAGTAAAACTGACAGAAGAGTAAAGTTACCTGCAAAGGGGCGGATTTCAATCCGCCTCTTTTTTTTAACGCTTATTTGTTTTTCTTCTACAACATTGACGTACAAGCCGGGCATCGTGTAGCTTCCGGATGAAGCTTAGTTTTGCAATACGGGCAGAGAGGAGAAGTGGCGGCAGTTTTTTCTTTTTCTCCCAACGACAGCAGCTTGTTCATGGTGCGAATCAGCATAAACACAATAAAAGCCATGATGATAAAATTAATTACTGAAGTTATAAACGCGCCGTAACGCAAATTGATCCCAAAAATACTCAATTCCAGATAATCAAAATTTTGCCCTGCAAACAATCCGATTATCGGAGACAGAATATTATCAGTAAGAGAATTTACAACCCCCTGAAACGCTGAGCCGATAATTAAACCAACAGCCAGACTCATCACATTTCCGCGCAGGGCAAATTCTTTAAATTCCAACAAAAATTTTTTAAACATAATATCCTTCTTTTACTTCATGGATTTTAAATTAATTTTTAGCAAAATCGTTCGGAAACTTCAGTTTTTGAACAGATTCCATATTGAAAGTCCAATGTTTTTTTTGGAGCTAAGGGGAATTGAACCCCTGACCTCTTGAATGCCATTCAAGCGCTCTAGCCAACTGAGCTACAGCCCCGCAAGTCCCCTCAATCTACAAAATTGACGGCTTTGTGTCAACCGGATAAAATATACCATGATTATCAGCGTATCGCGTCGCTGCGATATACCCAGGTTTCAGTTTGACTGGTTCATGCAAAGGCTGGACGCTGGTTTTATCGAAGTTGCAAACCCTTTTAACGCGAGCCAGATAAAACGTATCCCGCTTGTTCCGGTGAAAGAGGGTATGAAACCTGATGACGGAGTTGAAGTTTTTATTTTTTGGACGCGGGATCCGAGACATATTCTCGCCAATGCTGATGAGCTTCATGACCGTGGTTTTCCATTTTATGTTATGGTTTCTGTTACAGGTTATCCTTCTCTATTGGAGCCGAATATGATTCCTGCATCTGAAGCAATAATTTGCATGAAGGAGCTGGCGCAGAAAATAGGCGCTGACAAAGTTATATGGCGCTATGATCCTGTCATTCTGACAAATATCACCAATGAGGAATTTCACTGCCGAAACTTTAAATACCTCGCGCAAAATATATCCGGCTCTGTCAAGCAGGTTATTATAAGTATTTTTGATGAATATAAAAGTGTAATGAAACGGTTTTCCGCTCTGGAAAAAGAAGGAAAATTGTTATTGCGTGACAATAATATTGATAACGATAATTTTTACGGAATTCTGCTTGATATGTATGAATGCGCTTTAGACGCAAAGATGGAGGTACAAAGCTGCGCAGAAAAAATTAATTTCCGGTCTATCGGTATTAATATTAAGCCCGGCGCATGTATTGATGCTGCTTTAATCGAAAAAATCCGCAATGTCTCCCGCAATGAATTTTCCGGTTTAAAACCATCCCGCGATAAAAACCAGCGCCCTGATTGTTTGTGCTGTAAAAGCATTGATATCGGAACTTATAAAACCTGTAAAGCCGGCTGTGTTTATTGTTACGCGTCATGATTCAACTCGCTTGTGTTATGCGAAAAAACAGCCGTCTTGATACTGTTATTTCGCTGTATCAGCTGCTACTTTTTCGGTTTCAATCATAAACAGTATCGCTTCTACGCGGCGGTTAAGCCCCGCGTACGAAGAGGTGGAACTGGAAATGCTCATTTCCCCGCCGTAACCTTTTGCTGTTACCCTGTTTTCCAAATCGGTTTTCGCATCGCCGTAGCCCTCTTCTTCATAAACCTCTTTAAGTTCCCTTACGACATCTTCTGCCCGCGATGTGCTTATAAACTCCAGTTCCAGAGCTTCTTCGGCAGTGCCTGTAAGTAAATTGGCATGACCGTGAAAAATCGCGAAACAGTTCCTGTCATTCCTGCTGAGTTCCTCCGCAAAATAACTGATTACTGATTCATTTGTTTTCTTTTCCTGATTCGTGAGGGCGGTAGTGGAAGGCGCGCCTTCGCGGCCCGGCGGTCCGTTAAATTCTATTGATTCGCCTGCGAAAATTATAAATTGAATATCAAGAATATTTATATACTGAAGCAGTACTTCCTGGGGAACAAGTTTGTCTACATATACAATTTGAATCTCCGGGGGAAGCTGAACGTATACGGTTTCATAAATTGTTTTTTCCTGTATAATTGTCTCATAAATAAATACCGGAACTTCTTTTATAATTGCAATATATTCAAGTTCTTCTTCCCACCATTTTTCCATAATCGGATTTTCACAGGTTGTAAAATAAATACAGCTTAAAATTATCATTACAGCTGACAAAAAAAAATTTTTTCTTTTTTTACCGTTTAAACTTCCAGAAAAATCCATGATTTTCCTCCGTGTTAATGCAATATAATTTAAATATTAAATTATATTAAATACACTTTAAAGAAAAACAAATGTGTTATGTAAAATTAATTATGTAAATTTAATGATAACCGGTTCAATATGTAAAATTAAATCTGTTACTGCGCTCTCTGCCGCCGCACTTCGTAGAGCAGTATTCCTGCTGCGACCGATACATTAAGCGAATCGATTCTTCCTGAGGAAGGAATGCCAACCATGCTGTCGCAGCGTTCGCGCAGCAGGCGGGAAATGCCTGCGCCTTCGCCGCCAAGCACAAGCGCAGTTCTGCCGCTCAGATCTTTTGAGTAAACGGGTTCTCCCTCCATGTCGGCGCCGTAAATCCAGAAACCCGCCTTTTTAAGATCTTCCATCGCGCGGACAAGATTGGGCGTTTCCGACTGCGCTACCCATGATACGGCGCCTGCCGATGTCTGGGAAACAACAGAAGCCTGTTTTGCGCTGCGGCGGTTTCGGCTGATAACCAAATCAACTGCGAACTGATCGCAGCAGCGGAGGATTGCGCCGTAATTGTGAGGATCGGTAATTTCATCAAGAATGAGAACAAGCGCGCCGCGGTCTTCCTCAAGACCTGAAATAAAATCTTCAAGGCTGATGTCCGCTCCGCTGCCTGCGTCTTCTACCTGCAAGGCGATGCCGCGGTTGTCCGGAGCAAGCCCGTCAAGATCGAATGTTCCGGTGCGTTCCAGACGGATTTTTTTATTAACAGCGAGCGTAATAATTTCTTTTGCGCGCGGACCTGCCTTGGCGACAAGAAGCGGACCGCACAGTTTCCCTGATTTTATACGCTCCTCAATGGCATGAAACCCTGTTAAATATGTCATTTCCGGCAGCTGCCGCCTTCCGCTTTATATTTTTGTACAAAACCGCAGGGACGGTAAGTCATTTTCGCCTGACGCATTCCTTCGTTTCCAAGATCCTGTTCCCTGTTTATTAAAGTAAAGAATCCCGGCAGCGAAGCTGCGAATGCCTGATTTACATATTGATAAATACCCTTGTATTCATCAATCGCTTTTTCAAAATGCGTTACAAACATTTTCCCTCTCGCAAGGCTTTCGCCGAGGCAAAACGCCGCAGGCTGCTCATCAATATAAAAAATCAATCCCTTCAACGCAAGAAAATCAAAAAGTTCCAGAGATTCCTTTGCCGCCTTATAATCGCCTTCCTCTCCGTTCCTTCGGATTGAATCAAGCCGCCATCGATCCAGAATGTCAATGGCATGAGGAATCAATACGCCGGTTATAGGTTCGTGTCTGTGATAAAGATAAGAGTGTAAAAAATGGTTTACATGATTTTTTTTCTTGTGATATTTTTTTCCTGAAAGCTCCGCAAGATCGGTGCGGAAATACAGATAATCAAAATTATCCCTGTCTTCGTGAAAAACTATGCCGCGCTTTTCCAGATTTTCTACGACGGGAATAAGCACTGAATTGGAAATATTTTTCCAGTAGTCATGCGTTTTAAAAAGAAATTCCAGAGTTTTAAAATCCGGCGCGGTGCAGGGAGTCATAAAAAAAGTTTTGCCGTTTTGTTCACCGCTTATGATAAAACTTTCATTTTTACTGTCAGGTGAAATGCAGCGGGAAATGCGGTAGTTATATTTATTCCTGAAAAGATAAAGACCGGAAAACGTGAACTCCGAAACGCCGTCAGGCGTAAGAGAAAGGCGAGGATGCAGAACTTCCTTTAACCCGACGTCCAAAGGGATAAAATCCGGGAAATCCGGGATTTTCATATCAGTTTCAGACAGGTTCTTTTTCCACGGTAATGACATCTTCGGTTTTTTCCAGCTCTGCCTTTCTGGCGAGAATCGATTTTCGGGTTCCCAAAAGTATTGATACAGGTTCCATAATCGGAATATTTTCGCAGACAATTTTTATAATTACCATCATGGGGACAGAGAGAATCATTCCGACAAATCCCCATATATAACCCCAAATAACAAGTGAAACCAGAACAATTAACGGAGAAATCCCGACATGATCTCCGACAATTTTCGGATCAAAAACATTGCAAAGCATATTAACGCCCAGAATTACGGCTACTACCAGTATAATCGGAGTCGGAGCCGGCCAGAATTGTACAAGCGCAAATAATGAAATGGCAACGCCTGTAACAATACTGCCGATGTTGGGGATGAAGTTCATGATAAACTGAATAACTCCCCAGACAATCGCGAATTCAAGCCCTATAAAATAAAAACTGACAGCGAATATTATTCCATTTGCAAGCGATATAAAAAATTTTGCCGTTAAATATCTTGTTACCTGAGACATCAAATCATGTCCCATTTTATGAATTTGCTGCGAACGGCTTTCAAATGCGGCTTCCAGTTTTTCCTTAAAGTAGCTGGCTTCCATCAAAATGAAAATCATAAATAGAATTATCATAACAGCGTTTGAAAAAAAGCTGATAAAAAAATTTGATAGTGACAAAGTCAGGTTGCGGACAAATGTGCGTATCGCCACCTGATCCCAGAGATTCTGCCAGATGCTGAGCGCTCTGTCGTTGGGAAGATCAAATAATTCGGCTATCCAGTTGTAAATAAAATTGATGCGCTGTTCGTATGCCGGATAATGCGTGATTATCATTTTCCCGGATGTAAAAAGCACCATTCCGATTATATACATGCCTGTAACCATAATGATAATGACCAGAAGTATTGATACAATGCGCGGAATTTTTTTCTTATCCATCAACTTAACAAATGGATACATTACAAAAGCAAGCAAAATAGCAATTGTAAACGGCAATATAACTCCTGCGGCAATTTTTAGCACAGCGGCTGCAACAACACAGCAGATAAAAACCAGCAGAAAAAAAGTTGCGCGGCCTGAGTTAAAGGCGTTTTTGATTTTGTTCACATCGTTATTGTGCCATAATTATCGTGAATGAGCAAGGATATATAAGTTTATGTTTTAAAGCTGAACCCTCAAGCCGAATGTAGCGCCGAAATTGCCACTTAAAAATTCATACATTGCTGTTATATCGATTCTTATTACCAGAAGGTTAATTGATGCGCCTCCAAAAGCTCTGGCGCTGAGTCCGTGAAAATTTTTAATTGATTCAAAACCGCTGTCAGATATGTCCGTTATGCCGACGTATTCTTTAAATAATTCTGCAACATCTTCGGGGTTTATGATTGTGCCGTTTTCCTTAATTTCGATTTCCGATTTCAGGCGGTACCCTGCCGTTGAAAAGGCATAACTTACTCCTGCGCCGGCATAAGGCGTAATAATTTTCATGGGAAATGAAATTTGCGTTTTTAACTCTGTGCTTATGGTTCTCCACTCAAGACCTGCGTTTGTGTCAGATGCAGTAATTGTATATACATCACTTGTAACGGGATTTGAAAAAGAGAATGACGAAGCTGTCGGCAAGGATGCGTTAAATCCGCCGTCAAGGTAATTCACGCCAAGTCCGACAGAAATATTAATCGGGAGAACTTTTTTGTTAATCAGGCAATAACGCACATCCGCTCCAACGAGCATGTGTTTCATGCCGATATTAAAATCATCGAATATGTTTGACAGCATATCCTGCGGAATAAAACCTGCTTTTATGCCAATATCAAAGGGAAGAACGAAACCGCCGATTCGTCCATCTATTGTGTATCCGGGAAGGGGCATACCTATTTTTCTTATTGTTTCGTTGACGTTGAATGGCGTGTCAATATTAAAAACGTTCAATAAATCCACTACAGAATCAAAGTTCATTGTTGTAGCGCCTATTGAAACTCCGGCTCCGAAACGGGGAAATTGTCCGACATAGGCATCAGACCAGTTCAACCCTATTGCGGAGTTAAACGGCAATGCCTGTATCATTTTATCTGTGAATTTTTCAACTTTATTTTTTATGTCTTCTAATTTTATATCTTCCAATTCCTGTGAAAAAACAGGAGTCGCGGTTAATATTATTGCTGAAACAGCAATAATTATATTTCTTTTCATTACAGCTCCTGTTATCAATTATAATTAAAATAAACCGAAAAAACCAGCCTATTGACCAACCCGGTTTTGCATACTAACATTTAACCGCGCCAGGAACCGTGCGAGTAAACTCTGCCTAACCCCGCCAGGTCCGGAAGGAAGCAACGGTAAGTTGTTGTTTGCTGCGCCGCGGATCTCCTGGCGCACTTTTTTATTATCGGTGACAGTTACTGTCCGCCTTGATAATAACGTATTATCTTTATAAACTATCCATAACATGGCGAATTCCCATTACGAAGTTACCGCTTCAAAGTACAGACCGAAAACTTTTGACGAACTTGCAGGGCAGGAATTTGTCGTATCCACAATTAAGAATTCGCTGCAGAATGAACAAATCGCACATGCCTATCTTTTCTCCGGTCCGAGAGGCTGCGGTAAAACAAGCGCGGCGCGCATTCTGGCGCGTTCGCTGAACTGTACGGCAGGACCTGCAAAGGGACCTTGCGGAGTCTGCGATAATTGTATCGCCATAAGCCGGGGCGCCAGCATGGATGTCCTTGAAATTGACGGCGCTTCAAATAATTCTGTTAACGATGTGCGCCAAATTAAAGATGAAGTCCTTTTTCCGCCGCAAGCCGGCAAATATAAAGTCTATATCATTGATGAAGTGCACATGCTTTCTCCAAGCGCTTTTAACGCATTGCTAAAAACCATTGAAGAGCCGCCACCCTACATCGTTTTTATTTTCGCGACAACCGAATTGCATAAAGTTCCCGCGACAGTTAAAAGCCGCTGTCAGCAGTTTAATTTCCGGTTAATTTCTGTCGAGACAATTCAGGAGATACTGAAAAAAATCTGCGCCGAGATGAAGATCGATGCCGAAGACGACGCGCTTTTCTGGATAGCCCGCGAATCTACAGGCAGCATGAGAGACGCTTTTACCCTCTTTGATCAGGTTGTCTCTTTTTCATCAGGGAACATTCGCAGCGGATTAATCCGCGAAAAATTGGGAATTATCGGTCTTGAAAAGCTTAACGCTTTTGCGGAAAATTGCGCCGCAGAAAACGGACAGGCTGCATTCGCCCTAATTGATGAAATACTTTCGTCCGGCGCAGCAATTGAACAGTTTGTAATTGATATGGCTGGGTATTACCGCAGTCTGCTTCTTTTAAAAAACGGCATAACGCGCGAAAGCCTTTTGGGTTTTCGTCCAGCGCAATTTTCCGCATCAGCGCTTGATGCCTACGATACGATTCGTTTTGAACAGGCATTGGAAATTATGCTCGGCTGTTACCGCAATATCCGTTATTCGGTCTCTCCCCGCTTTGAGCTTGAAGCTGCGGTTTCAAAATTGATATGGCTTCGCCGTTGGGTAACGCCGCAGGAACTGCGGGAAGCGGTCGAAGAAGCGCGAATCGTTTTAAGCGGGAACAGCGCGGGAATTGTTTCTGTTAAAACGCTTGAATCCCAGATTCCTGTGCATCATCCCGCCGCTTCCGCGCCCGCTTCGTCATATACGTCAAACCGCTCCCTTACGGATGAATATAACCGCATGGTCGCATCAAAGGGAGGAGCTTATAATACTTCTCAGGAAGATGACGTTCCTCTTTGGGACAGTGCGGTGCGCGGTAAAAAAAACGAGACTGAAATTCCGCCCCAGGTAGAACGCGTGATTTCGATGATTCCTGGTACTATCGTACCTGGTACTGTCGTACCTTGAAAAATTTATGGAGTTATTATGAATATCAATCCATTTGACATTTTAAAAAACGCTTCAAAGATTCAGGAGCAGATGAGCGGCTTTCAGGAAAAATTGGGAGCAATCACGTCCACCGGCGCTTCCGGCGGCGGTCTTGTAGAAGTCGATATCAACGGAAAACTTGAACTGATTGCCGTGCGTATCGCGCCTGAAGCCATGACAGATGCGGAAATGCTTCAGGATTTGATCATGGCGGCATTTAATGACGGAATGTCAAAAGTCAGGGAAACAATCGCCGGCGAGGTCGGCGCCATGACAGGCGGGATGAATTTCCCCGGCATGAAATAAAATCTGTTATGGCAAATAATCACGCAGTTGTTAATGCGCTGGACAGGCTTATTGCCGTGTTTTCAAAGCTTCCGGGCATAGGGAAAAAAAGCGCGGGGCGGATTGTATATCACATACTCGATTCAAATCCTGCGCTTGCGTTAAATCTTGCGAAAGAACTTGAAGGACTGCATCACGCAATCCACCGCTGCGGGAATTGCGGTGGTTTTACAGAAACTGATCCTTGCGCAGTTTGTTCCGACAGCGGACGCGATCATTCTGTTATCTGCGTAATTGAAAGCGCTCAGGACATGCGGATAATAGAGGACGCCCGTGAATTCCGCGGAGTTTATCATGTACTCGGCGGCTTGATCGCTCCTCTGGAAGGAATTAGCCCCGCTGATCTCTCCATTGATAAATTGATAAACCGTCTTGAAAAGGGTGGCATAAAGGAGCTCATCCTTGCGCTAAACCCGACGATTGAAGGAGATACAACCGCTCTGTACCTTCAAAAACAGCTTAAGAATTTTCAGCTTGAGATCACCCGTCTTGCTTCAGGCATGCCGGTCGGCGGAAATATTGAATATATAGACAAGCTCACTCTTTCCCGCAGTTTCCGGGGGCGCATCAGGGTTTAATGTTTATCCGTGTTTCTTATTACGTCTTTTTTTCTTGTAAGAGATGACAGCTCATGCATTGCCTCACGCAGTTTGTCTGTCATGCTCAGCATTTGGGAATAACCCGATCTTACAGTAGAGCTTTGATCCCTCAGACTGCCAAGCGATACTATTATTTCAGTGCTTTCCGCCGATAATTCGTTGAATGTCTTTATCAGATTGTTCATTGTTTCCGCAAAACTGTTGATTTCTTTTGTCATTTCGTTAATTCTGCCGTTGGTATCACCGGATCGTCTGGAAGTTACTGTTATCCCGTCTATTATGCTCTTTAAGGTTTGAGATATATTTCTTGAATTTTCTCTTGTACTCTCCGAAAGACGGCGTATTTCATTCGCCACTACAGCAAATCCCGTTCCGGCGTCTCCGGCATGAGCCGCTTCAATCGCTGCATTCATGGAAAGAAGGTTTGTATTGGCGACTATCGCGCTGATTATTTTGATTGCCGAACTTATGCCTTCTACCGATTGTGAAATGCCCTGAACGGATTGTATTGTTTCCTGCATTGATGTCTGCCCCTGCATTGCATTGTCCAGCAGCTCCTTTATGTCTTCCTGTTTGTTACGCGAAACTTCCGATGTGCTTTTCAGCGAACTTACCATTCTTTCTGTTTTTTTGGAAGATTCTTCCACTGATGCTGCCTGTATGTCAATTGTTTTATTTAGTTCATATACTGTTTTGGATATTCCGTCTACAAGGGCAGTCGCGTTATTTATATGTTCAGTCAGCAGCTTGATAAGTTCTTCAACTTTCATCTGTTCGTGGAGATGAGCCATAATATTATGAGAGCAGTTTTCCGGCTTGTTTAAATTATTATAAATGGCAGTTGCCATTGATTTACAGCTTCCGTAACCGCAGCTTGTGCAGTCGTACTGATCGCTGGTTTCGTACTTTCTCATTGAGCGGAAAATATTATCAAGTTCATTGTTGTTTGGAATTTTTATACAATTGTTTTCCGCAAGATTTAAATACTCCCTGTTGTAAAGATTTTTCTTCCAGTATTTATCAAGAACTTTGTGGTACTTTTTATATACCCACTCTCCTTTGCTGGGTTTTAGGAAATGACGGTTAACTCAGCGCCGAAACTTACGTCAAAAAACGATTCAACTCCAAGTGACTTTAACCAGTCGTTCAGATTGAGAAATTTTTCAGGGAAAACCGAAGCGGCAGCCGGCGCTACCACTGCAATCATTTTTTCACCGTTTTTTATATCTTCAAAGAATTTTGATGTGTCATTAATAATATGACGGGCTTTGTGAGAACAAACCAAAATACAGTTTCCGCAGCCTATGCACATATCGTGGTTAATCATTAGTTTATCACCCGATCCGTCCATGCAGTATTTTACAGGACAGCCTGTAATGCATGCGTAGCAGTTAATACATTTGCTTTCATCAACGTGAATGACAGGCGCCAGGCTCTTTTTCATTCATGCCTCCGCAAATTGGATTTAATTGAGGCTTTTCCAAAACTTCCTTTTTTGGAACAATTGCTTTGGATTCAATTAACCTCTAGTTGTATATGAGTCCGCCTGATAATGCAAATTTTAGTGAAAATCGCCCCACCTGTTTCCTTTTTCAATTGTTATGCTTAGAGGTATACTTAAATTCGCTGCCAGCTCCATTTCTTCTTTAATAAATTTAACGGTTTTTTCATTTTCTTCCTGAGGACACTCAAGGATAAGTTCATCATGAACCTGTAGCAAAAGACGGGCGCCGCTTTTTTCCTGTAAAAGCCGCCTGTCCAGTTTTATCATTGCGGTTTTTACTATATCCGCGGCAGACCCCTGAATGGGAGTGTTGACCGTTATCCGTTCAGCGGCGGCTTTCTCTGTTTTATTATGCGAATTGATCATCGGGATATAGCGGCGGCGCCCTGAAATTGTCGTAACAAAACCGGTTTGTTCGGTTTTTTTAATGGTTTCTTCAATGAACTGACGAACGCCGGAGTATGTTTTAAAGTACGCGTTTATAAAATTCTGCGCCTCTGTGCGGCTGATATCAAGCTCGTTCGCAAGCCGGAAAGCGCTCATGCCGTAAATCACGCCGAAATTTATTGTTTTTGCCATGCGCCGCTGTTCGCTTTTTACCTCGCTTTCATTAATTCCGAAGATTAATGCGGCTGTCCGCGCATGAACATCCTTTTCTTCCCTGAAAGCGGAAATAAGGTTTTCATCCTTGCTTAAATGCGCCAATACTACAAGCTCAATTTGGCTGTAGTCAGCCGATATAAGCGAGAAACCGGGTTTTGCGATAAAGGCCTCCCGTATGCGCCTTCCTTCTTCTGTACGGATTGGGATATTCTGCAGGTTCGGTTCGCGGCTGGAAAGACGACCGGTAGCAGTTCCCGTCTGCACAAAACTTGTATGAATCCGTCCGCCGTTGTCTGTCATGTCAGCCAATGTATCTACATAAGTTGATTTTAATTTTGAAAGGGTACGATGGCGCAGGATTAAAGCGGGGACAGGGTCTTCCCTTGCCAGTTCTTCGAGCGCCGCTGCGTCGGTTGAATAGCCTGTCTTTGTTTTTTTACCGGGGTTTAACTTGCGCTCTGTAAAGAGAACTTCCTGAAGCTGTTTTGTTGAAGAGAGGTTGAACTCATGCCCGACCAGCTTCCATGTTTCTGTTTGAATTCTGTCAAGTTCAGAGGAAAGCTCTTTTCCGTATTCGATGAGGGCTTTAGGCTCAATTTTGATTCCTTCGCCTTCCATCTCCGCCAGAATTGGGAGCAGCGGCATTTCAAGATTTTCAAAAAGATCAAGCGATTCGATTTTTACAAGAATTTTTTCATAATAGTGTTTTAAGCGCAGGCAATAATCAGAATCCTCTCCTGAATAATGCGTTGCCGTTTCAAGAGTTACTGTATCGAAGGTCTTGCCCTTCGGAACTATATCCATATATTTTACCGGCGTACAGTCAAGAATGTATGAAGCAAGCGAGTCAAGCGAATAATTTCCTCGTTCCGGATCGGCAATCCACGCCGCGGTCATTGTATCCCAGATTTTACACAGCCATCTTTCAATACCCCAGCCGCGGCTTACCTTGTAGTCGAATTTCGCGTTATGCGCAACAACCGTCATTTCCCTGTCTGATAAAAGGGGGCGGAGAAGCGGGCGTACCTTTTCCGGATCCAAAAATGCGGAAGGAGAATTTTCTGCGTCATGAGGCGCAAGCGGCGCATAATACGCCTCCTTCGGTTTCAGCGCAAGTGATATGCCGATTGGATGAGAATTCCACGCGTCAAGTGAATCTGTTTCAAAATCAAGAGCAAGAAGTTTCTGCTCTTTTGCCTGTTCCAGAACGGCTTTCAGTTCTTTAATATCAAGAATTGTCTTGTAATGTCCTTCTCCAAGAAGCGATTGATCGGCGCAGGATGCGTTTTCAGATGCGGCTGAGTTATCTGCCGCTTCATTTTTATTATTTTCATTGCCGGTACTATTTTCGTTTGCGTTCGGCGATGCCCCGGCGGTTTTTATCTTAGGATCAAGCAGTTTTGCGCTTTGCCGGATACCTTCCCTTAAAAGCATTAAAGCTCCCGCGCTGCGGTTTAGGTTCTCCGCTGATAAATCGTCAATGTTTTTTACCGGAAGCTCAACATCACAGCGAAGACGGATCAACGACTGGGAAAAATAAGCGCTTTCTTTCCCTTCCGCGATTTTTTTTCCGGCGGAACCTTCAATGGCGGCGATGTTTCTGTAAATTTCATCAAGAGAGCCGTAACGCGCCATTAATTTTACCGCTGTTTTTTCTCCGATTCCCTTTACACCCGGAACATTGTCAGAACTGTCTCCTGTAAGAGAGAGAAGATCGAGGATTTTTTCGGGTTCAACACCCCATTCATTTTTTACTTCATCGGGACCGGCAAGATCCCAGACAGGACCTGAACTTTGAACATTCGCTTCGCTTCTGTTTATTTTTGAAGGACGCAGTTCAAAAATTCCGCCTCCTACAAGCTGTAAAAGATCTTTATCGGAAGAGAGAATATAACACTGGCGTTTTTCACCGCGGCACTTTTCCGCAAGAGTGGCGATAATATCGTCCGCTTCAAAACCATCGGCTTTTAAACATTGAACTCCCAGAACGGTTAAAAATTCTTCAACTAACGGAACCTGCTCGTGAAGATCTTCAGGCGTTTTCTGCCTGTTCGCTTTGTACTCGCTGTACATGGCGTGGCGGAAAGTCGGAGTTCTGGAATCAAAAACAGCCGCCAGGCGCAGAGGCTTCTGCGGTTTTTCAAGAAACCTGCCGCTGTCATCCGCCGCCGGAGTTCCGTCATCAATGAGCGAGACCAGAGTACGGGCGAATCCAAAAAGCGCGGAAATGTTTTTTCCGGCGCTGTTTCTTATCGGGCGGGTCATGAAAGCAAAATATGAACGGTAAATTAAACCATAAGCGTCTATCAGATAAAGCGGAGGCTGTTTCATTTTCCAATAGTAACACAGAAAGTAAGCTGACACTATCCTTGCAACGGCAATTGATCTATGTAATAATTGATTTATGGGCGATAATTCCGGTGACAAAAATGACAATAAAGGCGGTCCCATGTTTCCGTTCGGCGGAGGGAAACTGCCCGATCTTAAACCGTTCGGCGGCTGGAAATTTCTCATTATTTATGTTGTTATCCTTCTGATCGGGATGAGTCTTTTTAATTATGTTTTTCTTAACAGGGTGAATCCTGCAATAGATTTTTCCGAATTCAAAACACGAATTACTACGGGCGAAATTAAACGCGTTGAAATAACAGATTCCTATTTTATCGGTTATACAAATCCGAACAGAAGGGAAAATCCCCGATCTGCGGTTTCGCGGTCGTACGGATTATCGCAGGACAGGATATACCGTACAGTATCAATGTATGATGAAAATTTTATTCAGTTTCTGGATGAAAAGAAAGTCGCTTACGGCGCGGTTTCGCGCGAAGGAAGTGCGATACTGAATTTTATTTTCAGCTGGGTTTTGCCGATTGCATTTTTTATTTTTATCTGGCGTTTTGTTTTCAAGCGGCTGGGAAGTATGGGAGGCAATGTTCTTTCTGTCGGGCAAAACCGCGCGGTAATTGTCGCGGAAGGGGATATTGTTACGCGCTTTACCGATGTCGCCGGGGTTGATGAAGCGAAGGAAGAGCTTGTCGAGGTTGTCGATTTTTTAAAGAGTCCTCAAAAATATAAAGATATCGGCGGAAAGATACCGAAGGGTGTGCTTCTTGTCGGACCGCCGGGAACAGGGAAAACGCTTCTTGCACGCGCCGTCGCGGGAGAAGCCGGCGTTTCTTTTTTCCGCATGAGCGGCGCGGACTTTGTTGAGATGTTTGTCGGCGTAGGAGCCGCGCGCGTTCGTGATCTTTTCAAGCAGGCAAGAAACAAGGCGCCGTGCATTATTTTTATTGACGAGCTTGACGCTATCGGAAAAAGCAGGTTTAACAATATTGCCGGCGGCAATGATGAGCGCGAACAGACGCTCAATCAGCTTCTTGTAGAGATGGATGGATTTGACGGTACAAGCGGGCTTATCATTCTTGCCGCGACAAACCGCCCCGATGTGCTTGATCCCGCGCTCCTTCGTCCCGGCCGCTTTGACAGACAGGTGCTTGTGGACAGACCGGACTTAAAAGGGCGTGAAGCTATTTTACGGATTCACTCAAAGGATGTCAGACTCGATTCTCTTGTTAACCTTGAAGTTGTCGCCCGTGTAACGTCAGGTTTTTCAGGCGCCGATCTTGCCAACATCGTAAACGAAGCGGCTCTTCTTGCAGTCAGGGCGGGGCGGAAGATGGTAACGCAGCGCGATTTTGACGAGGCAATTGAAAAAACCATCGCGGGTCTGCAGAAAAAAACAAGAGTGCTTAAGGATAAGGAAAGAAAACTCACCGCATATCATGAGGCGGGACACGCCATAATCGCCGCCTTTACACCTAACGCCGATCCTGTTCAGAAAATATCGATAATTCCGCGCGGTTTTGCGCTTGGCTATACGCTGCAGCTCCCCCTTGAGGATCGTTATACTGTAACAAAATCCGATCTTCTGGGAAGGATAGACATTCTTCTTGGAGGGCGTATCGCAGAAGAGATGATCTCCGGCGAGTATTCCACAGGCGCGTCAAACGATTTAACAAAAGCGACTGATATTGCGCGCAAAATGATTACCGATTACGGTATGAGCGATCGTTTTGCAAATGTCGCACTCACATCGCGCGGAATGAGCATGACAGGGCAGGAACAGCGAGAACCGTCTTTCCAGCGTGAATACGCGGAAAGTACACAGCAGTACATTGATGAAGAAATTGCACGTATCATAGAAACCGAATACGCAAAAGCAGTCAGGATTTTGGAAGAACGCCGCGATATTCTTGATAATGTTTCATCTGCGCTTCTTGAAAAAGAAACTCTGGACGAAAAAGAATTCAAGGCTTTATTGGGGCAGCAGACTGAAGATACAGTTGACCTTTCCGCTTAAACAGAAAACACTGTTCCCTTTTGATTTCCGGCAGCGAGAGCTTCAAGGCTTCGCGGTTTGCCTCCGTCCGCAATAATTACCGGAATCCCGTAAGATAAAGCCATTTGCGCGGCTTCAAATTTTGTGGCAATGCCGCCGGTGCCAAAATCATTTGCCGCTCCTATCGTTATATTTTTACGTGCGGTTTCGATATCTTTTATTTCTTCAAGCAGGGAAGCGTCGGCAAATTCCTTGGGATTTTTATCAAATACTCCATCTATATCACTGAAAAGAATTAAAAGGTCTGCGCTCCATAAAACTGCGGAACGCGCGGCAAGCGTGTCATTATCTCCGATTTTTATTTCTTCCACGGAGACAGTATCGTTTTCATTGATGATGGGAATAATTCCTTCATCTACAAGAGTAAAGAGGGTATTTCTCATATTAAGCGTTCTGTTGGAGTCGTTAAAATCTTCCCGTGTCAGCAATATCTGGGCGATGTGAAATCCCTGTTTTTCAAACGCTTTACGCCATGCTTTCATAAGCTGCACCTGCCCGACGGCGCATAATGCCTGCCTGTAGTGAATATCTTTTTTCCGCGCCCATTTGTCCATGGCGGAAAGACCTGCTACCTGTGCGCCGGAAGAAACAATAACAATTTTTTTGCTATTATGCATGAGGGATGCTGCTTGTTCCGCAAACTCGTCAAGAAATTCAAAATTGATCTTTCCGTCTTTTCCGGCAAGAGTATTCGAGCCGAATTTTATTATGATTTTTTTTGCGTCTGCGATAAGTTGTTTGATCATGCTGTTCCTTACGGCCGTATTTGTCCGCTGCCCGTTACAAGGTACTTTATTGTCGTAAGGGCTTCAAGCCCCATCGGTCCTCTTGCGTGGAATTTCTGCGTACTGATTCCAAGCTCTGCGCCGAAACCGAATTCTCCTCCGTCGGTAAACCGCGTTGAAGCGTTGACATAAACGCATGCCGCGTCAATCTGGCAGCGGAATTTTTCCGCCGAATTTAAATCGTTTGTCAGTATCGCTTCAGAGTGTTTTGTTCCGTAACGGTTGATATGGGCGATTGCTTCATCGCATGAAAAAACGGTCTTTACAGCTAGAATATAATCAAGGAACTCAGTTTCCCAGTCTTTTTCAGTTGCGTCTTTCAATACAAGCGCGGCAGGAGGTGCGCCGATTGCTTCCTTCGACGCCGCGTCGCAGCGCAATTCCGCCTTACCCGCGATTTTTTTCGCAAGAACGGGCATAACAGCGAGAGCATCCTTGTGTACAAGCAGCGTTTCCGCCGCGTTACAAACGCCGGGTTTTTGAAGTTTCGCATTTAAAATTATTTCTACCGCGTTGTTAATATCTGCGCTTGGTTCAACATAAATGTGGCAGTTACCTTCTCCTGTTTCAATCACCGGTACTTTCGCGTTTTCAATTACACGGCGGATCAGCTCATGCCCTCCGCGCGGAAGGACAACATCAATATAATCGCGCGCATTCAGTATCACATCAACTTCGTCCCTGCTGCCAGATTCCGCCAGAGCTACGGCGTCCGCTATTCCGCCGCCTTCTGCAATTCCTTCTCTGATGCAGCGGACAAGCGCCCTGTTTGACTCAAGCGCGGTAGAGGAACCGCGCAAAAGAATGGAGCAGCCCGCCTTGTAAGCGAGAGCGGCGCAATCGGCTGTAACATTCGGGCGCGATTCGTAGATAATCGCGGCAACTCCGATGGGGACTGTTACTCTTTCTACATGAAGACCATTAGGCAGCGTCCAGCCAGCCTGAGTTTTTCCAATCGGGTCTTCCTGCTCTTTTACAGTGTTTATTCCTTCAATTAGGCTGTCTATTCGTTTTTCATTCAGAAGCAGGCGGTCAACAAGGCTTTCCTTCATGCCGCCCTTGCGCGCATTTTCCACATCACGGCTGTTGGCTTCCAGAATGGCGGCGCGGCTGCGGTTAATCGCGGCGGCGGCGGCGGCAAGAGCCCTGTCTTTGGCGGCGCGGTTTTGCATTGCAAGTTCCGACTGCGCTTTTTTAAGAGTGATAAAAATATCATCCAGGGAGTCTGCCACGAATTTACTCTAATGTATTATATCTAATTGAACAAGAGCGGCTCTTTAATAAATAGTATATTGTATAATATAATAATATGCGTGATAAAACCGCGTCAAAACAACTTTTATATTGCTTGTTTAACATTTTATGGAGGATTATAATTAACGGTAAATCCTGCGGTTTTTTGCCGATTATTAAAGAGGAAAAAACAATTGAAAACCATTTTTGTTGTTGATGACAATAATATTAATCTTTTATCAGCTGACGAGGCTTTATCCAATTATTACCGCGTATATACCATGCCGTCGGCTTTAAATTTGTTTGAACTTCTGGAAGATATAATGCCGGATTTGATACTTCTTGATATTTTAATGCCTGTAATGAACGGATTTGAGACTCTTAAAAAATTAAAGAGCAATAAAAAATATGTTAATATTCCCGTTATATTCGTTACAAGCCGGAATGACATTACAACCGAATCTCTTGGTTTTGAGCTTGGCGCTGTTGATTTTATTTCCAAGCCGTTTTCAGCTCCTGTGCTTTTAAACCGCATTAAAACACATCTGGAAATTGAAGATATTATTCACGAACGAACAACCAGATTAAAAAAACTTAAAAACGGAATAGTTTTTGTTCTGGCGAATATGGTGGAAAACCGCGATATATTAACAGGAAAACACATTGAGCGTACCTCAATTTATCTTGAAGTGCTTTTTAAAGCGATGCTTAAATACAAGGTGTATTATAACGAAATTTCCAAATGGGATTTCGATTTGCTTGTTTCATCAGCGCGTCTTCATGATATCGGAAAAATTACAATAACAGATTTGATTCTTAACAAACCTGACAGACTGACAGATGACGAATTTAACATGATAAAAACTCATGCTGCCGAAGGCGAAAGGATAATCAGCAACATTATCGCCGAATCGGGAGATGAAACATTTTTACAGTACGCCAGATTATTTGCGGGTTATCATCATGAAAAGTGGAACGGAGCGGGTTATCCCAACGGCTTAAAAAATCTTGACATACCGCTGCAGGGGCGCATAATGGCGCTTGTTGATGTTTATGACGCGCTTGTTTCAGAACGCTCCTATAAACAACCGATTTTACATGAAGAAGCGGTGGAGATAATTAAAGGCAGCAGCGGTTCGCATTTTGATCCGGAAATTGTCAAGGTTTTTCTTCTCTGTGAAAAGGAAATTGAAACAGTGAGCGTAAAATGAGATTTCTTCATAAATGTGTCTGTTTTGCGTTATGCGTCATTGCAGTCTGCGGCTGCCGGCAGGAACAGGACGCGCCTTTATTCCATGATGGTGAAATTCATACATTCCGCGATATTCCTGGAGTAACGGAAAAAGAAATAAAAGCCATAGAAACACTGCAAAGGGAACACGGCTCTTTCACTTATGGAATGATTCTGTCGACCGAAGCGTTTCGTACGGAAGACGGAAGCATCGGCGGGTACACCGCGTTATTATGCGACTGGCTTTCAGAACTTTTTGGCATAAAATTTGTACCGGAAATTTTTACATCAGATGAATTGCTAAGCAGACTGAATGCGGGGGAAATCGATTTTTCCGGCAATATGATGCCCACGGAAGAACGCCTGAAAAAGTACTACATGACCGATACCATCGCAGAACGCAAATTTGTAACCGTGCGTATTCCCGGCAGCCGCAGTTTTTATGAAATACAGAAGGAACGCCCGCTTAAGTTCGCGTTTGCGCCTAACTCCCCGATAGAGGCTTCTGTAGCTTCGGTAATGGATAAGGGAACTTATGTTCCTTTATGGGTTAATAATTTTTCCAATGCCTATTCTTTGCTTTTAAATGGAGATGCCGACGCTTATATTATCACAAACATTGTAAATGAATCATTTATCGACCACGGCGATGTTGTTGTTGAAGATTTTTTCCCGCTGATCTTCAATCCGGTTTCCATGGCTGCCGCAGATGCGGCGCTTGAACCTGTTATTTCGGTTGTGAACAAGGCATTGAGAAACGGTTCAATGACATATTTGTCACAGTTGTATAATCAGGGACAACAGGAATACCTTAAACATAAAATGTCCGTATTGCTTACCGAAGAAGAACGCGCCTACATCAGAAACAATCCTGTTGCGCCGATTGCGGGTTTTAATAACAATTATCCTCTCTGTTTTTTCAATAACCGTTATGGTGAATGGCAGGGAATTTATTTTGATTTGCTTGATGAAATATCTTCGCTTACCGGATTATCCTTTAAATTGGCTCATGACGAAACCGCGAACTGGCTTGTTATCAATGAACTGCTGCTGAGCGGTAAAGCTGCCATGATTCCGGAACTTGTCCGGACAAGGGAAAGGGAAGCTTTGTTTCTCTGGTCGGATACTTTAATAATGAACGATTATTACGCTCTTATATCAAAAACAGATTTCCGTAATATCTCGCTTAATGAAATTCTGTACGTTAAGGTTGGTCTGGCGCAGGGAACAGCCCATGCAGCGATGTTCAAACGATGGTTTCCCAGTCATCAGAACATTGTAGAATACGGCGGTATAGACCAGGCTTTTAACGCTCTGCTGGAAGGCGAAGTTGACATGGTAATGTCTACCCAAAGAAGGCTGATGCAGCTGACCCATTATCAGGAACAACCGGGGTATAAAACAAATATTATTTTTCATCAGCCGCTGGAAACAAAATTCGGGTTTAACAAGGATTATGTTATTCTCTGTTCCATCATTGACAAGGCGTTCAAGCTGGTCGATATAGAGGGAATTACTTCTGTGTGGACTCAAAGGACATACGATTACTCCAAAAAAATGGCGGAGGATCGCACATTTATTTCAAACATATTCCTTGTCATTCTTGTTATTTTTCTGGCGGCATTGGTCATACTTCTTGTCAGAAACATCAAATTACGGATGCTTTCCAGAAAACAGATGATCATTCTTTCCGCTATTTATAAATCCACTCCTGACATGCTTGTCTCAAAGGATATTAATGGCGCGTTTACAAGCTGCAATCCCAGTTTTGAGGAGTTCGCGGGATGCAGCGAAAAAGAGTTAATCGGGAAAACCATTGACGAGATTCCGGGGCTTGCTGACAGGATGACTTATAATTTTTCCGAGACTGATAAAATAGTGCTTCAGAAAGGGATTACTGTCAGCCTTAATGAATGGTTTATGTTTAATGACGGATCCCGAAAATTTATCGAAACCTACAAAATACCCCTGATTCAAGGCGAAAGGGTAATAGGTCTTCTTGGAACCATGCATGACATAACGCAGCACAAGATGGCGATGGAAGCGACTCAAAAAGAACATGAAAGAACAAGGATAATGCTTGATACAATTCCGCTTGCCTGTTTTATAGTAAGCGGGCAGGTTAAGGTGTCTGACTGTAATTCCGAATGCGTAAGGCTTTTTGGCTTGAAAAACAGGCAGGATTTTATTAATCGTTTTGAAAAAGAGCTTTCACCGGAATACCAGCCTGACGGGCGGTTGTCACACGATGCGATTATCAGTTACGGAGAGAAGGCTTTTCGGGACGGCAAGTGCGTTTTTGAATGGATGCATCAGTTACCTGACGGGAATCCTATCCCCGCTATTGTCACAGTAGAACATGTCACCTACGGGGAAGAAGACGCACTCATGGCTTATATCCGCGATATGCGGGAACATACTCAAATGACGCATAAGATTAATAAACAGAATGATCTTCTTGAAGCGGTAAACCGGGTATCATCAGTCCTTCTTGAACCTGATATGGAGAATTTCGAAGACAGTCTTTTAAGATCCATGGAAATTATGGCAAATGCAGTGAATGTTGACCGTGTCTGCATATGGAAAAACCATGAAACTAACGGACGGCTGTACTGTTCTCTGGCTTATGACTGGACCGGAAATAACATGACGTGTGTGAATAAAAAATATTCGGTAAATATCTCGTATGATGATGTACTTCACGGCTGGGAAGAAACTCTGTCACAAGGGAAATGTATTAATTGCCGCGTGAGTGATCTATCCGCCGATGAACAGGAGCAGTTGAAAAATCACAGTGTAATGTCCCTTATTGTATCACCGGTATTTGTGCATGACGCGTTCTGGGGTTATGTCGGATATGACGATTTGAAAAACGAACGCGTTTTTACCGAAAGCGAAGAGATAATACTGCGTTCCGCAGGCAGAATGTTCGCAAATGCCTTTATCCGCAATGACATGACAAGAAGCATTATCGATACGACTGTTCAGCTTGAAACTGCCGTAGCGGAAGCCAATGAAGCCAACAGACTTAAAAATATTTCCGTTAATTCCATGGAGCGTATTCTTAACAGTATTGATGCGATGATCTATGTAACGGATCCTGATACAAATAAAATCCTTTTTATGAATGACTGCATGAAACTTCATTATGGAATTGAAGGCGATTGCATCGGACAATTGTGTTATGAGCGGTTACAGGTAAATTACGACACACGATGCAGTTTTTGTCCCTGTTTTCAGCTTGATACTGAGCCTGACAAAACCATTGTTTGGGAAGAGCATAGTCAATTAACAAATCGTATTTATCATAATACTGACAGGTATATCGAATGGCCGAACGGGAAAACCGTTCATATACAATATTCCCTGGACATGACAGAATTAATCTCCGCCAAGGAACAGGCGGAGGAAAGCAGCCGCTCAAAGAGCATTTTTTTGTCCCATATGAGTCATGAGATTCGCACCCCGATGAACGCAATTCTTGGTATAGCGGAAATCCAGCTGCAGGAGGAAAAACATTCCAAGGCTACCAAAGACGCTTTTGGCAAGATATACGAATCCGGAGATTTGCTATTAAACATTATCAACGATATACTCGATCTTTCCAAAATAGAATCAGGAAAATTGGAACTTGTTCCCGTTCAATATGATATTCCGAGTTTAGTTAACGATACCGCGCAGTTAAACCGCATGCGTTATGACAGCAAGCCAATCGAATTTTCAATTCATATTGATGTAAATACGCCGTTTTATCTTATCGGCGATGAGCTTCGCATTAAACAGGTATTGAATAACATTCTTTCAAATGCCTTCAAATACACCGATGAAGGAAAAGTTGGCTTCTCAATTTCCACGGAAGATGAACCTTTCGGGGACAATGATGTTACTTTAATTTTACGCGTAAGCGACACAGGGCAGGGTATGACAGAAAGCCAGCTTGGCAGGCTGTTTGACGAGTATTCGCGTTTTAATCTTAATACAAACCGCACTACTGTCGGCACTGGTCTTGGCATGAACATAACAAAGCGTCTTCTTAATCTGATGTACGGTGAAATTGCTGTAGAGAGTACTCCCGGAGTTGGCTCGGTATTTACGGTACGTCTTCCGCAGAAACGCGTTAATTCTGAAGTATGCGGAAAAGAAGTCGCGGAAAAATTGCAAAACTTCGATTTTCAAAGCACAACCATCACAAGAAAGATACAATTTTTGCGCGAATATATGCCTTACGGCAAAGTTCTTGTTGTCGATGATGTGGAATCAAACATTTATGTTACAAAAGGGATGTTGATACCGTATGGAATAAAAGTTGATACTGCTTCCAACGGTTTTGAAGCCATTAATAAAATCAAGGAAGGTAACGAGTATGATATTATTTTTATGGATCATATGATGCCGAAAATGGACGGCATCGAAGCTGTAAAAATTATACGCGGCATGGGATATACAAATACCATTATTGCCCTAACGGCAAACGCCTTGATTGGCCGCGCCAAGATGTTTATGGAAAAAGGGTTTGACGGATTTATATCAAAGCCAATCGATTCACGGGAATTAAACCAGGCATTGAATGATTTTATCCGGAATAAAAAACCGCCGGAAGTTGTAGAAATGGCGCGGCAGGAAATGCGCAGCAATCCTGCTGTCGTACCGCATGTTTCTGAGTCATCAGAAAAGAATGTATTTTTTGTACGTGATGCGGAAAACGCCGTAAAAACACTGGAAAGCCTTTCTGATAAGCTTAATTCGCTGAATGGAGATGACCTTGTTGCATATATTACCGCTGTTCATGGAATCAAGAATGTTCTTCTCAACATCGGGTATAAAGAACTGTCCGAAAAAGCGTATGAACTGGAACAGGCAGGGGAAGGGCAGAATTACGATGTAATGTTCTGCGAGACTCCCTCTTTTATCAATGCGCTGAAAACATTGAGCGCAAAATACAAAATTGTAAATAAAAATAAAATTTTTGAAATTTCCGCTGAGGACAAGGAATATTTACGGGAAAAATTACTTGTCATTAAAGACGCAAGTACGGCATTTGATAAAAATACGGCAAAAAACGGGCTTGATGACCTTAGAAAAAAAGAATGGCCTGATTTATTAAATGCTGTTTTTGATGATATAGCGACGTATTTGCTCCACAGCGAATTTAAAAAAGCGGCGGCTGCCGCAAAAGAAACCGCTGAACAGTATAAATAAAACCTCAGCGTATCACTCCGGGTCTGACGAGCGCGGCATTTAACGCGCCGCAGCGAATGCCTTCATTAACCGCCGCACGGAAGTCTGCGCCGTCATCAAGAGCTGAAGCAAGCCCCGCAGTAAAAGCGTCTCCGCAGCCGGTTGTATTCGCCGCCTGCGCATTAAACGATATGTCAATTTCCGAAAAATTTCCTTTTTCTGCGGCAAGTATTTTCCGGCTGCCGTTTGTTAAAATGATGCGGCATCTGTATTTATTTGATAGTTCAAGCATCATGTCTTTGCAGGGCTCTGTTTTGAATGTCGCAGTAAACTCTTCAAGGTTTGGTTTTATTACATCAGGTTCATACTTCAAACTCTCCAGCAGATCTTTCCCTTTTATATCAAGGATAACATGCGCTCCTTTTTCTTTAGCCTTACGCACCATGATTGGAATAATATGGTCAGAAAATCCCGCCGCTTTTGTACCGGATATGATCAGATGGCTGTCACTCATTGCGTTAAACTTTTCCAGTAATCGTCCTTCCGTCTCAGCAGCGACACTCTGCGATTCTTCGACAAGCTCTGTAACGCTGTAATCGCTTTCATTTAACACTGTATAACAAAAACGAATTTCGCTGTTACTTTCCGCCCACTCAATGGATAGCCCATCCTGTTCGCAAAGCGAAAGAAACAGCGGACGCATCACGCCGCCAAGCTGGGTCAGGTGCACCGCTTTTTTCCCAAGCTGGGTTAGAACGCGCGTTACATTAATCCCCTTGCCGCTTGCGTCAAGGCGGTGAACTCCGGTTCTGTTAACAGATCCGGGCGTTACCGAGGAAAAACACAGGGTTTTTTGAATTGTCGGATTAAGACAGACAGTCAGAAACATAATTCTAAATCATTTTATTCTTTTGTACGCTTTTATTTCCTGTTTAAGACGGGATGTAAGTTCCGCTCTCGGTATGCGTATCTGCTCCATGGAGTCGCGGAAGCGCAGAGTCACTGTTCCGTCTTCTTTGGATTGATAATCAATCGTGATGCAGAAGGGAGTCCCCGCTTCGTCCTGTCTGCGGTAGCGTCTTCCGATCGCGCCCGACTGATCGTAATCGACAGCGTAGTCTTCCTTGAGTTCCCTGCGGATGTCCTGCGCAAGTTCCGCAAGTCCGTCTTTTTTCATCAGCGGGAGAACTGCGGCGGTAACGGGCGCAAGGGCGGGGTGGAAGCGCAGGACGGTTCTCCAATCATCGGCGGAACCTGCGGTTCCGCTTGCGGTTCCTTCGGAACTGCCCGAATTTTTTTCCTGTGCGACCTGCTCTTCATCGTATGCGTCGCATAGAATCATCAGCAGATTGCGGGTAAGACCGGCGGAGGTTTCGATGATGAACGGAATGTAGCGTTCATTGTTGTTGTCCTGATCGATGTACTGCATGTCCTTACCGGAAAATTCAGAGTGGCGTTTAAGATCGTAATCGGAACGGTTATGCACGCCCTCCAGTTCACGCCAGCCCATCGGGAAAAGATATTGAATGTCATATGCGTCTTTCGCGTAATGCGCAAGCTCGTCCGCGCCGTGCTGATGCCAGCGAAGATGATCCATTTTTACGCCGAGTTTTTCGTAATACGCCCATCTGCGCCTGCGCCATTCATCGAACCATTTTTCGTCTGTACCGGGTTTTACAAAATACTGCATCTCCATCTGCTCAAACTCGCAGGTTCGGAAGATAAAATTTTTGGTGACGATTTCGTTGCGGAAGGCTTTTCCAATCTGAGCGATGCCGAACGGGATTTTCATTCTGTTGGACTGAATAATATTTTTATAGTTTACATAAATTCCCTGTGCGGTTTCCGGGCGCAGATAGATTACGCTCGCTGTGTCTTCCGCAGGACCGATGTGCGATTTAAACATCAGATTGAATTTACGGGTATCGGTAAGTTCGCCGCCGCAGTCCGGGCATTTTTTGGAAGCAAGATTCTCTTCAGGGATCATGTCCGCGCGGAAGCGGGATTTGCACTTTTTACAATCGACCAGAGGGTCGGTAAAATTTTCCACATGCCCGGATGCCTCCCATGTGCGGGGATGCATCAGTATCGCGGCGTCCAATCCGGCGATATCATCGTGGAGCTGCGTCATTTCCTTCCACCACGCGCCTGCGATGCGGTTCTTCAATTCAATGCCGAGCGGACCGTAATCCCACGCGCCGCTCTGACCTCCGTAAATTTCCGATGACTGGAAAACAAAACCCCTCCTCTTTGCGAGGGAAGTGATTTTTTCCATAGTTGCTTTTCCTGAATACTGCGCAGCAGTATCGCATTCATTTAATTCAGACATAGAGGTATATTAGCGGAAATATAAAAAATAAAAAAGTAGCGGTTTTTTATGCCGGATATTCGAGGTTTTCCTTTTTCGCGTTCTTTAGTAAATTCAAATATCTGTTACATTCCCATTTTGCCATATCAATATTCTGCTCGCGCCAGTTGCCGCATTCAATCGCGGTTGCGCCGGGAATTGGTCCGTCAAAATCTTTTACCCAATTATACATTTCAAGGAGCAGAGGAATGATATCTGAAGATTTATATTCGCCTTCCAGAATAAGGTAAAACCCGGTCCGGCAGCCCATCGGTCCAAAGTAAACAACTTTTGGAGACCATTCCTTATGTGATCGCAGGAATGTTGCGCACAGATGTTCTATTGTGTGAAGCGCCGGCTGATCCAGTACAGGCTCTTTGTTCGGCTCCTTGAAACGGAGGTCAAAAGTAGTGATTGCCGAATTATTAAAACGATCCGCCCGCGAAACATACGCGCCCGGTTTCAGCCGTAAATGATCAATTTGAAAACTTGTTATTTTTTCCATGTTTAGCTCCTTATAATCACTATAATATAAAATTGAGGTTATGGGCAATGCGAGGACTTTACTTAGTTATCCATACCTCTTACAATTACACGTAATTGAGCTTGTTCCAAAACCCGGTTGGTTTCGGAACTGCCTCAATCCTATAGAGGAGTTTTATATGGCGAAAAAAACAGAGATTGATAATTTGGGCTGGCTTGTAGTGATGGTACTTACAATATTTTTTGATCCGATTGTACAGGGAATAAATCGTATACTCCGCGGCAAGGTAATTATCGGATTACTCTGGGTAATCACAGGCGGTATCTTTGGAATCGGATGGATAATTGATGTAATTACCATGTTGATCCATAAGGATATTACTTTCCTCGCCTGATAAATGTAATTGCTTGAGCTTTTCCCGAAACCCGGTTAGTTTTTGGAAAACCTCACTTTACAATAATATCAAAAATCATTAGACTTCACTTACGGCGGCGGTGTGTCTAAGCCGCAGCCGTAAATTCGTACAGTTAAACATCGGAGGACTGATTATGAGCGCCACGATACGGCTCAAAAAATTCGGAACCAAAAAGCGGCCATATTACCGCATTGTGGTTATGGACAAACAAGCGCCAAGGGACGGTAAAACCATCGACGAAATCGGTTATTATCATCCAATTGAAGCTGAAAATAAACAGATTGAATTTGACATTGAAAAAGCCAAAGCCTGGCTGGCGAAAGGCGCTGTTGCTTCTGACACAGTACGCAGAATCTTCAATAAAAAGAACGTTACTGTAAAATAGTCCAATCATTAATCCTAAAAATTTAAGGTTATTCACATGGAAAAAGATCTAATTGAATATATTGCCAAATCTCTCGTTGATGATTCGTCTCAGGTTCAGGTTAATGTTGTAGAAGGCGAAAAATCGACTATTTTGGAATTACATGTCGCCGAAGGCGATATCGGCAAAGTTATCGGCAAACACGGCAGGATTGCCAAGGCTATAAGAACTGTTCTTCAGGCCGCCAGCGCCAGAACCGGAAAGCACACAGTACTGGAAATTCTGGACTGAAAAAATTTATGCCGGATGGAAGTCCGCTGCAAGATGACAGAAAAATTTATTATTGGACAGGTTGGCGCTCCATTCGGCGTTAAAGGTTTTGTTAAGGTACGTGTATTTTCCGGTGAAATCGATCATTTCTTAAAAATGCAATCAGTTGTTTTAAGAAAAGACGGAAAGGAGCAAACGCTTTCCGTCAATGAGTGTACCCCGGCGCCTCCTTCGGTATTGATACATTTTGAAGGAATAGACAGCCCCGAAAAAGCGAAAACCCTTTCCGGAGCGCAGCTTATTGCCGGACGCGATCAAGCCGCTCCATTGGGAGAAGGCGAGTATTACATTGAAGATTTGAAGGGACTGGCGGTTCTATCAGATAAAGATGAGATCATCGGTCATGTTACCGATATAATCGAAGGCGGCAGCGGAGAACTTGTTGAAATAAAACCATTATCCGGCGGTGAAAAATATTTTATTCCATTCCGAAAAGAGTTCTTCAGCGAAATTTCCCTTGAGAAGGGCAGGCTAACGCTCTGTAATACATGGATTTTAAAAGGGTGACTGTCATTACATGAAATTTACCGTTTTAACGCTTTTTCCCGAAATCACCGACGCTTTTTTCGTCAATTCCATCATGGCAAAAGCGATAAACCGCGGTATTATCGAATATAAAGCGGTAAATATCCGCGATTACGCTCAGGATAAACATAAAACTTGCGATGACACCCCTTACGGCGGCGGTCCCGGCATGCTCATGCTGGCAGAACCGCTTGCCCGCGCCCTGGAATCTGCCGGCGCTGATGTTTGCTCTTTATATCCTGCGCAGGGATGCAGAGGCGCAAAGGACGATAAAGAAAAAAGAGTGATATATCTCTCTCCTTCGGGGCGGCTTTTTAACCAGGAATTGGCGAAGGAACTTGCCGCTGAAAAAGAACTTGTCCTTATCTGCGGGCGCTACGAGGGGATAGATCAGCGCATAATTGACCGCTATGTTGATGATGAAATCTCTGTTGGGGACTATGTTCTGTCATCCGGCGAAGTCGCAGCGCTTGCGGTTATTGACGCTACATACCGGCTTGTGGACGATGTAATTCGCTCGGAATCCATTGATGAAGAAAGTTTTTCTGACGGGCTTTTGGAGTATCCCCAGTTTACACGTCCTGAACTTTTTGATACAATGAAAGTTCCTGAAGTCCTTCTGTCCGGGCATCATGAGAAAATTCGTCTCTGGCGGCTTGAAAAAAGGGTTGAGAAAACCCTGCTGTATAGACCTGATCTTGTTAAACAGGGCAGAGAGCAGGGGATTTTCAGCAAAGAGATAAATAAAATAATTGATCGCCTGACCATGGTGATGTAGGGGAGTGAAACATGAACGAAATTCAAGCTATCGAAGCAGCTCAAATGAAAACAGAACTTGACCAGTTTAAAGTCGGAGATACAGTTAAAGTTCATTTTAAAATTGTTGAGGGCAAGACCGAGCGTGTTCAGATATACGAAGGGCTTGTCATTGCCATTAAAAATTCCAAAGTTGGAAAAACCTTTACCGTTCGCAAGATTTCTTACGGCGTAGGCGTAGAGAGGGTATTCCCCATTCATTCACCCCGAATTGTTAAGGTAGAGCTTGTGCGCCCCGGGAAAGTCAGACGCGCCAAACTTTACTACATCCGTGAAAAAATCGGCAAAAGCGCCAAGATTAAAGAGCTTATTATCAAGAAAAAGCCCGGCGCTTCAAAAGCCGCCCAGACAGCTGACGCTGATAATTAGAGTCTGTCTATAATGTGGACACATTATTGACAAACCACTTTAAAACATAAATTAAGAAGTTCCCAAAACTGACCGGGTTTTGGGAAAGGTACAATTAAACAAAATATCCCGATTCTAGTGCGGCTTTCCCGGATTTTCCATAATATATTTGTATAATATTAATATTTTTCACGTTATTCCGATACTAATATGGGGAGTAGTTCTTATTTCGAAACATTCCCCTGCGATTTTTGTTATTTTACAAAGGATGTTATGTAATGAATGCTATAAATACCTATGATCTGAAAGCGGGTCAGATTTTCTCTGAAGATGTTTTTACTGAAGGAGATTGTTTGTTGGTGCCGCTGCTGGTTCCTTTACGCCAAAAAGACATTGATTTGCTTCTTTCATGGGGAATTGAAGAGGTAAAAACAAATGGAATGGTTATCAATTCACCTGAAGAGGAACCTGTCATTGAAGAAATTGAAAGCAATATAGAGGAAATATTTGAAGAAATAGAAGAGGATTTACAGGAGAGTAAAACGGTATTGAAATTTTCTATCAATGATGTCAAGAGAAATTCGGGTCCATACCGCTCATACAAAAATTTGATTGATAGATTAAATGCGATTTTTATTGGAATAAAATCCAGCGACGATGTGCAAATGCACGCCGTTGATAATATATGCACGCAACTGATTCAGGATTTATCTCAGCATCCGGATAGTTTTATTGATTATATTCTCGGGGGAGAGGTCGAAGGGCATGAACTTGCAAAAAGCTCCGTTAATACAGCCATTCTTTCCACGCTTATTGCCCAGGCATTTAACCTGCCGGGTCATAAAATCCACAACATAGTAGCAGGCGCCCTTCTTCATGATGTCGGTATGCTCAGGCTTTCAAAGGGTATTACAGAGAAAAAAGGCGGACTTTCTGAAGCTGAACTTGAACAGATAAAGAGTCATCCTCTTCATACTTCCAAAATCGTCACGAAAGAGCTTTTCGGACCTTCAGAAGTCAATTTAATTGCTCTGCAGCACCATGAAAGGTGGGACGGAAAGGGTTATCCCGACCGTATTCTTGGTCCCGGCATTGATATAGGAGCAAGGATTGTTTCGGTAGCTGACGCGTTTGAAGCCATGGTGAGCAAGAAGTCCTACAGGAATTCAATGATCGGTTATCAGGCTATCAAGAATCTGATGTCGGACAATGCGCGCCGTTTTGATCCGGCTGTTATCAGTACATTTACAAAAATAATGGGAATTTATCCTATCGGTTCAATAGTCCGCCTTAATAATGGAGCTATTGCCAGGGTTATAAGCATACATACCGCCGCTCCGCTTCGCCCTGTGATTCAAATGCTGATGGATGAAAAAGGGAAAGTTCAAAATACGGGCGATCCGGTGACTGTTGATTTATTAACCGAAAAAACAATTTTTATTAAAACCGCTATTGATCCTGCGGAGTTCAACGAATTAAATGAATAGTAATGTACCGGTATGCAGAAATCCGGGAAAGAAAGGGGAGGATCAGGCTGCTGCCTGGCTTGAAAACGCAGGGATGGAAATTATTTCCAGGAATTTTCGTTCCAGATTCGGCGAAATTGATATTATTGCAAGAGAGGAGGAAACAATCGTTTTTCTGGAAGTTAAAACATGGTCTTTTTACGGGCTTGAGGATCTTCAGCATAGTATAAATACCGGAAAACAGCGTAGAATTATTAAAACAGCTAAGTTTTTTCTATCAGAAAATCGAAAATATAGTAGAATGGCAATTCGTTTTGATGTTATATTTATAAAGGATGCCAAAACGCCTGCCGGATTTAACGGGTTTCCGATAACCCATCTTGCGTCAGCCTTTACGGAGCAAATGTTATGATGGAACAGGCTTTGAATTCCACAAGACTGGAATTATTGCGGCAGCGCATTAATGAAGAAGACTATATCCATGCCGCTATTCAGAGACTGGCTCATGTTTTAAGCAATGAGCTAATGGGGATAACCACGGAAGGCGGACGAAATGAGCAGCAGCGGAAAAGGCGGAAGTAACCGAAAAAATAAACATCGTTTTCAGGGACGGAAAGACGATGCGCAGAAATATGAGAAACCTTTAAACGAAAGTTTATTTCCCGAACTTAGACAGGATAAAAACCGCATAGCCCTGCACGAACGACCCCGCTGGACAGCGCCGATACTTCCTTCCAATCCTGTGACAACCCCGGATTGCCCGTGGTGCGGGAAGCAAATTACAGACATCACCACAGCGATAACAGACAAGGAAACCGGACTTCCGGTGCATTTTGACTGCGTACTTGAACGAATTGCCGGTATGGAAAATCTTGAGACAAACGACAGTGTTTGTTATATCGGCGGCGGGCGGTTCGGGATAATCCATTATAATAATCCTCCTGATACAAGGGATTTTATTATAAAGAAAATTTACGAATGGGAAGTGAAAGACGCAAATATTGAATGGCGGAAACCGTTCAGTGAATATTTCTCAATAACATGAGAGGTAAAATGGAAGAGGTGCTGGAAGAAGACAGCGATGAAGATAATTTCCTGAAGAGTTCCAAAGTACAGAAGAATTTTAATTTTCTTAAAGAAAACGGCATATTGGATCATATTGAGTTCTTAAATTGGGAAATCCGCAATTATAAAAGCCTTCTTGCAAGGGGGCTTGATATTTTCAACCGTACCAGTATTGATGAGATAATGGATTCCGCAGTCTATCAAATTTCCGATCAGTTTTTGCCTTCATTCATTGCTTTCATATGGAAGCCAATTCAAACCAGGGAAGATATTACGATGAAGGCGTATAAGAATTACAGACCTGTTGATATTAATCTTTCTGTTGACAATATTTCACCGTTTGAAACTTTTTTTAAACAGTATCCAAAACCGATTCAATTCGGTCTTCTTGCTTATCAAATGGATAACGACATGGCAGTAAAACCGTATCTGGACATAAATACCGAAATCGCCGTCCCCATCATCGGACCCTTTGGATTGTACGGTATTATACTTGTCGGCAGGAAAATTCTTAACGAAGGATACAACCGCGATGAGTTGTTTTTCCTGCAGCAGCTGATGTGTTTTGTGTCGCAGGCAATTAAAAATCATCTGCATTACGAACATTCATTGCATGATGTAAAAACAGGTCTTTACAATCACGGTTTTTTTCTTGCGCGTCTTGATGAAGAAATAGTGCGAATTAAACGCAATAATTATCACTCGTCAATAATGGTAATTGATGTTGATAGATTTAAGAAATTCAACGATACCTACGGACATCTTGCAGGCGACAAAGTGCTGGAAAATATAGCCCAGGTTATAATGCAGGGCATTCGAAGGGATGACATAGCGTCACGGTTCGGAGGTGAAGAATTCACGATTCTTTTGCCGAATACTGACGATATAACGGCATGGAATGTAGCCGAACGGCTCAGAACAAATGTCGCGGACATGAATACTTTGTGGAAAATTAACCTGCCTCAGGTTACCATTAGTGTAGGGATATATACTTTTGACAAGAACATTGATTCCGATGCTTCCGATATAATTCGGCGCGCTGACGAAGCTGTCTATTTTTCGAAAGACAGCGGACGGAACTGCTGTACGATGTGGAATCCGGGAATTATTGATCCTCAGCCAGGCTGAGAAAAAATTATTGATGGTATATAATAAATAATGAGGTTGTCCGGAGACTTCAATTTCTAAACAACTTCCATATTGAGTCAAAAATTGGAGATGATATGATTGGAATTATCGGTGCATTGGATGATGAAGTAAGCCTGCTTTGCAAGACGATGGAAAATTACAGCGCGCGTAAAATACAAATGTTTGAATTTCATACGGGAGTAATGGAAGGAAAAGACGTTACCGTTCTGCGATGCGATGTCGGCAAAGTGAACGCCGCTGTCGGCTGTACGCTGCTTATTCAGAATTTTAACGCGTCCTGTGTTATCAATACAGGATCTGCGGGCGGCATCCGTCCTGATTTAAAAGTGGGAGACGCTGTTATTTCAACAGGACTTGTTTATCACGACGTTGACTGTACGGCTTTTAATTACGCGCCGGGACAAATCCCGCGTCAGCCGCAGATTTTTCCCGTGGATGAAAATCTTGCTAAAATTGCAGAAACAGCGGTTGACGAACTGAAGAAGGAAAATATTCTGCCTCAGTCTTTTATGCACTGCCGCGGCTTAATCGGATCAGGGGATATTTTCATGCACGAACCTGAACGCATCAGCGCAATGCGCCGCGTTTTTCCGGATATCGCGGCAGTAGAGATGGAAGGAGCGGCAATCGCTCATTGCTGTCATCTTTTTTCGGTTCCCGCCCTGATAATCCGTTCGCTTTCTGATGTCGCCGGTAAGGAATCCCCTGTAAGCTTTAAGGAATTCATTCCTGTCGCTTCCAGAAATTCGGCGCAAATTATTATAAGAACAATCAGATATTATGGCGGTCGTTAATTCAAGAAATAAGTTATTTCTGATCCTTGGATTATTTTTCATTGTAACAATAGCGGTTATCATTTACATAGTTCAATATCAGACAAACGGAATTGTAAGAGAGCTCACCTTAAACAGGATTCAAACGGCAAACCGTACCTTTAACTATTTTTTGGTGGATCTCGGAGAAAGAGCAGCCCTGAGAGCAGAAGTAATTTCGCGTGATGAAGCTGTTATAACCGCCGTAAGAAACAGGGATCATGGTGAGTTGAAAAAAAATATCGTTCAGTACACAGCAGGGATGGATTTTGTTACCATCTGCGATTCAGACGGAATTGTTCTTATCAGGTCACATAGTGATCTAATAGAAGATGATATTTCCGGTTATACGGGCGTTTCACAGGCGCTGCGTACCAGCGCCTCTTCAACTTCGCTGGAACTTGTAAAAAGCATGAATAACGCCATTTCCATTTACGCAAGCGTTCCGGTTTTTTATGGCGGCGAATTGGCAGGCATCATAAGCTGTAGTTTTGATCTTACACGGAATGTATATGTTGATTTATTTAAGGAGCGTACCGGCTGTGAAGCGTCAATCTTTCTTGATGATGAAAGAATCAGCACAACTTTAACGGATGAAACAGGACACCGCGCTATCGGTACTAAAGCGCATGATTTTATTGTTGATACAGTAATAAAACAGCAAGAGGAATATGTCGGTGTTCTTGAGTTATACGGCAGGCTGTACGGAGTCTGTTATACTCCGCTCATCAGCGGCGGACAGACAATCGGGATGTTTTTTACCGGCACTGATATTGTAAATACTCTTGACAGCCAGCGTTCCATGAATTATTGGATCATCATGGCTTCCGTAATCGCCATTATCGCATCTGTCGCTTTTATATTAATCTCTGGCAGGACTCTGGAAAAATATGCTTTCCTGTCTGATAAACAGCAAACCCAGCAGATGCTGATGGCTGATATATCCAGAATTTTTCTTGCTGATTCAAATACAAATAAGTTGATTACTGACACGCTGCGTATGGTCGGCGAATTTATGGAAATTTCCCAACTGCTGCTTTTCTGGCTTGAAGACGACGGAATCACTTTAGTCTGCCGCAATGAATGGATCAACCCAAAGTACAATTTTAAAACGCGTATAGGCAGTAAGCTGCCGCTAATAGAACCGATGTTATCAATAATGAAAACACTTAAACCTGCCAGCGGAAATGATTCATGCCTGTCTTCAAATGATTCTGTTATCAGAAAAGCCATGGCGCCTTACAGGGTGAACTTCCAGAACTACATTACAACGCCTGTCTTTGTTAAAGGGGAAATGGTCGGAGTAATTGATTTTTCCAAGGAAAGTTTAACGAATCCGTGGAGTTACGGCGAGATAAGTCTGGCAACTCTTTTTGCAAGCACTTTATCCGGGGTTTTTGAACGTGAAGCGATGGGACGCAGAACTTCCATAGTAGAGAATTCTCCCATAATGATTTTCTACTCTGATGCTGAAGGAAATCTGGCTTATGCAAATCCCGCAGCTACAACCATTACAGGGTATACTTTTTCTGAACTGCATGACGGCGGATACAGACTTATCATGAGCGAAGATGAACTACAAAAAATCAGGGACATTTATATTCCGCATGCGATTATCAACGGAATGATCAAACATGAAACCAGTATTATTTGCAAGAACGGGCAGGTACGTCTTCTGGAAGTGACTAATTTTGTTTTAAAGGATGAAATAACCGCCGCCATTTGCATTGATCTGACCGAAACCCGCGCTCTGGAAGCTGAAATAATCATGGCAAAAGAAAAAGCCGAACATGCAAACCGCGCCAAAAGCGAATTCCTTTCCAATATGAGCCATGAAATGCGGACTCCCATGAACGCAATCATCGGAATGACGGAGATTGCGCTAAAGTCAACCGGCATAGAAAAGAAAAATTATGCGCTGAATAAGGTGGTGGACGCTTCAAAACATCTGCTCGGAATCATCAACGATGTGCTTGATATGTCAAAAATTGAAGCCGGCAAATTTGAACTGACAACCACAAAACTTGATTTAAGGAGGCTGATAGAAAAAACAGCGTCCTTTGTCCGGCTGAACATGGATGCAAAACGGCAGCGGTTCTACATGAATGTAGATGATAATGTGCCGTTCTTCTTTTTAGGCGATGATCAGCGTCTCATGCAGGTAATAATGAATCTGCTTGCCAACGCTGTTAAATTTACTCCCGAAGAAGGCGAGATCGATTTAAATGTTTCACTAATGGCGGCAGATGATGATATTTGTACTATTCGTTTTAAAGTAACTGACAGCGGAATTGGAATGACTTCCGAACAGCAGAGCAGGATATTCAACATTTTTGAGCAGGCTGAAAGCGGCACAAGGCGCAAGTTCGGAGGTACGGGGCTTGGTCTTTCCATCTCAAAATATATTGTTGGATTGATGGACGGTGAAATCATTGTTGAATCTGAACCGGAAAAAGGTTCCAGATTTATCTTTACTGTTAAAATGAGGAAGATTGAAGAAGATCCTGCTTTTTACAGTAACTCAGAAAATAATTTGGATCATGTTAAAAATTTGGAAAATGAATTTACCGGAAAAAAAATCCTGCTGGCTGAAGATATTGAGATTAACCGCGAAATACTTATATCTCTCCTTGACGGCACAGGTCTTGTTATTGACTGCGCTGCAAATGGCAGGGAAGCTCTTGAGAAATACACCTCTAATCCTGATGTATATAATCTCATATTAATGGATATGCGCATGCCGGAAATGGACGGGATCGACGCGACGCAGCGCATACGTGAATTTGAAAAAGAAGCATCAAGGCATGTTCCGATTATCGCGATGACAGCTAACGTGTTCAGGGAAGACATTGACGCCTGTAAAGAAGCCGGAATGGATGATCATGTCGGCAAACCCCTTGAGATAAACATTATCATTGAAAAACTAAGAAAGTATCTTTTTAGATAAAAGAGTTGCTCCAAATATATCGAATCCGCCGTTTAAGCGTTAAACAGCGAAAACGAACAGGGTTTTTCCGTCTATCTTGCGTATTCTGTAATCCTCGTTTCACGGATCATGGTTATCTTGATACGTCCGGGATAGCGAAGATCGTTCTCGATCTTTTTGGCGATTTCTTTCGCTAAATCCCTGGTTTGATCATCGTTAACGGCTTCGTTATTGACCATTATACGCAACTCACGTCCTGCTTGAACAGCGAAAGACCTCTCAACTCCGTTAAAGCCGGAAGCGATGTTTTCAAGGTTCTCCAGGCGTTTCATGTAATTGTCGAGGGTTTCCTTGCGCGCTCCCGGACGCGCGGCGGAAATTGCGTCTGCGATTTGCACAATAACCGCTTCAACGCAGGTTGGCTCAATGTCGTTGTGATGACTGCCTATCGCGTTAATGATGCGCGGGTCCTCGCCCATTTTTCGCGCCATGTCCATCCCGATTTCAGCATGGTTAAGATCAGAATCCGATTCAACTCCCTTTCCTATGTCGTGGAGCAGGGCGGCGCGTTTTGCAAGTTCGCGGTTGCAGCCGACTTCAGCAGCGAGCATTCCGGCGATGACAGCCACTTCCTTTGAATGATGGAGAACATTCTGACCGTAACTGGTACGGAAATAGAGCCGCCCGAGCGCACGCACAGCGTCCTGTTTAATATTGTGTATTCCCATGTCAAACAGGACTTTCTCTCCTTCTTCAAAAATTTTCTGGGAGATGTCCTTGCTGACTTTAATGACGATTTCTTCGATCCTTGCGGGGTGTATCCGTCCGTCCAGAATCAACCGTTCAAGAGCTACTTTCGCGATTTCCCTTCTGACAGGATCAAAACAGGAAATGACAACCGCTTCGGGCGTATCGTCAATGATGATGTCTGCGCCTGTTAGGGTTTCCAGCGTACGGATGTTGCGGCCTTCCCTGCCGATTATCCTGCCTTTCATTTCGTCATTCGGCAGGGTAACAGTGGTTACTGTAACATCGCCTGTAACTTCGGTTGCCAGTCTTTGAATGGTGGTAACCAGAATATCACGGGCTCTTTTTTCCGCCGTCAAATTTGTTTCCTGCTCAATCTTGTTAAGGATGGATTGAGCGTCATGTTTGGCTTCGTTTTCCAGATTTTGAATGATAAGCGCTTTCGCTTCTTCAGTTGTCAATCCGGAGATGCGTTCAAGTTCAGAGCGGTAGCGCTGCTCCTCTTTTAAAAGCGTGTCTTCCCGCTGCTGAAAGGATTTTTCTTTTTCTGTGAATACCTGCTCAGTTCGTTCTATTTGAGCTGTTTTTTTATCTATAGCTTCTTCTTTCTGTACAACGCGGCGCTCATACCGCTGTAACTCAGCCCTGCGTTCCCGAGTCTCTCTTTCCTGCTGGTTTCTCTCACGTATTACCTGTTCTTTCGCTTCAAGAAGGATCTCCTTCTTTTTAGCTTCTGCTTCTTTAATGGCGTCATGTTTTATACGTTCTGCAAACTGCTCCGATGCCGTAAGTTGAAATCTGGCGTAAAGCCATCTAATTATCCAGCCTAAAGTTAACCCGGTTAGTAAGGCAAGAAGGCAGCCAATCAAGAGTTCACGACTCATTGCTTTACCCCTTACCGATGATTATTCAAATCTGTCTTAATATTAGACCATGATTGATCAGGTGTCAAGCAATATGACAAAAATCGTGTTAATATCTGTTTAGTGTATTTTCCGTTACATCCTGAATTCACTGCCAAGATATAACTTTCTCACCATTTCGTTATTCAAAATGGCGTCCCTGTCGCCGTTGGCGAATATTAATCCATCTGCGATTATAAATGCTTCATTTGTAATTTCAAGGGTGTCTCTGACGTTATGGTCAGTGATTAAAATGCCGATGCCCTTATCCGCAAGCTGACGGATAATTTGCTTGATGTCGAATACCGCTATCGGATCAATCCCGGCAAAAGGTTCGTCAAGTAAAAGAAATTTCGGCTCTGTTGCCAGGGCTCTTGCGATTTCTGTCCTGCGTCTCTCTCCGCCGGAGAGCGTATACCCGAACTGGCTGCGAATCCGCCCAATGTTGAATTCACTTAAAAGGCTTTCAAGTTTTTCTTTTTTTTGCTTTTTATTGATGTCCCTGCGGCTCTCCAGAATCGCCCAAATATTCTGCTCAACAGTAAGTTTCCTGAAAATTGACGCTTCCTGCGGAAGATAAGCGATCCCCATTCTTGCGCGCCGGTACATCGGCAATGAAGTGATATTGACATCATCCATTGAAACAATTCCTTGGGATGGAGAATAAAAACCCACAATCATGTAAAAAATCGTGGTTTTTCCCGCTCCGTTCGGACCCAAAAGACCGGCTACTTCTCCGTTCTGCATGGTAAAGTCAACGCCCCTTACCACCTCTTTTTTACCGAATTTTTTATGCAGGTTTTTTACGCCAAGCGTGTGAATATCGTTTTGGGGAATAAGGTTTCCGCTGTCTTCAGGAGTGTCTGTTTCCCTGAGAATTTCATTTTGCGCCGGTATGCTTATTTCTTCCTGAGTTTCAATTTTTTCTGACGCTTTTTTCTTTCCCGGCATATTTCTAATTTGTTATTGACCCTGATACTGACCCTTCCATTGTAACATCATCAGTATCCAAATCTACCCTGATGCGATCAGCATGGAATTCATCGTTTTTTTTGTAAACAATGGGGAAACCTGTCAGATCGAGCAGTTTATCATTACGGTTATAAATCGCATATTCCGAGCGGCATACCATGTCATCCTTGAACAGACGAACGGCGATTTGGAAAATCGCTATTTCATTTTCATCGTCATATTCAATAAAACGGCCCCTTGCGACAATTTCATTTTCCTTGTCTTCCAGAGTCGAATTTCCTTCCAGACGGGCGATTTTATTATGACGGTCATAGCGAAGCCTGTCTGTATAAAACAGGATATTTTTTTTTTCGTCAAAACCCCATACATTTCCGATGCAGTCAATAAACTCGTTATCTGCCCCCTGAATTTCTATCCTGTTTGCGCGTAAAAGCATACTGTCTGATCTTACTTCGGCATTTCCCGTTAATATTGTTGTTTCCCTGCCCATCGCGCTTGAACCGGACATTCTGTCCGCCCTGAATGAAAAATTATCCGCGGCAAAAAGATTAAATCCAATTATTAAAAGGAAAATGACTAACCGTATGCGCATTATTCCGTATCCTTTTCATCGTGAACATATACGCCTCTGGCATTGGCCAGAAATTCCCACATGCGCGTTCTTGTGTTTGCGTGAAGACCAGTACCGGTAAATTTTGTACCGTTTTCCCTGAAAATAAATACATCATCGTTTTCGCCGCTGTAAAGATTTTTGGATTCATCCTGCCATTCAAGCTGATATGTCTCTAGAATTATATCTTCTGATTTTATTTCCAGATTGACATTATCGTCCATGAAAATATCTCCGGATTCAATATTTAATGAAGCGCGTCCTGCGGTTCCGTAAATATTGACTTTCTCGCCGTTTTCGCTGTACTGCTCAAATGTTACTTCCTGCATTTTCATCATACTTTGTTTTTCATAACGTTCAAAACGTTCCGCCTGAATCCTCGCCAGAGGACCCGCAGACCGGACTCTGACATACTCGACATTAACCATGACGATTTCAGGAAGAGCGTCTTCTTCGGACCCTTTTCCGCCGTAATCAAAAGTACAGCCTGCGAACAGAATCAATATAAATAAAAAACCTGTTATATTTTTTTTCATACGGACTTCTTTACTGCGGCGATAAAATCCCTGAAAAGCGGAGCTGCTTTCATGGGTTTTGATTTGTACTCAGGATGAAATTGAACGCCGACACCCCAGGGATGATTCGGCCATTCCACGCATTCGACAAGGCTTCTGTCAGTATTGTAGGCGGCAAGTTTCAGACCTGATGATTTCATCTCTTCCCTGTACTGATTGGAAAATTCATAACGGTGCCGGTGGCGTTCGCTGATCGGCGTTTTCCCATACGCTGACGCGATGTGCGTTCCGTCTTCCGGCATAACGTCACTCGCTCCCAGGCGCATTGTTCCTCCGTAATTTTTTATATCAACCTGTTCTTCCAATAAACTGATTACAGGATATTTTGTGTCCGGATTAAATTCCGTAGAATCCGCATCGCTCCATTTCAATATGTTTCTTGCCCAGTCAATAACCATGATTTGCATGCCGAGACAAATACCGAGGTATGGGATTTTGTTTTCCCTTGCCCAGACGGCGGCTTTAACCATGCCGTTAGTGCCGCGTTCTCCGAAACCGCCGGGAACAAGAATTCCGTCAACATTGCCGTCCAGTATGCTGCCGGCGTTCTGCGCTTCTTCAATCGCAGACGAATCAATTTTTACAAGCTCAACTTCTACGCCGTTTTCAAGACAGGCATGAAACAGCGCTTCATAAAGGGACGTGTAAGTGTCGTGTATTTCCATATACTTGCCGACAACTCCAATCCTTGCTTTCTTCTGTCTTGCGGAATAGCGTTCCATTACAGAATTCCATGAACGCATATCGGCATGGCGGCTTTCGACTCCCATCTTGCGCAGAATTACCTGATCGAGTTTTTGTTCATAGAAAATAATCGGTATCTGATAAATTGTAGTGCTGATGTCAGGTGAAGTAAAAACGGCGTCAATATCGACATTTGTAAACAGCGCTATTTTTTTGCATGTAGGTTCATCCAGCATTACAGGCGAGCGGCATATCAATATATCCGGCTGGATTCCCATCTCCTGCATTGACTTGACTGAATGCTGGGTGGGTTTGGTTTTTAATTCGCCTCCCGCTACTTTTGGAATTAGCGTTAAATGTACAGAGAGGGCGTTGCTCTTTCCCTGTTCATGGATCAACTGACGTGCGGCTTCCAGAAAAGGAATCGATTCGATGTCCCCTACTGTTCCGCCGATTTCAACGATTACCACATCGGTATCGTTTTCTTCTTTCGCAACCGCGAGGATTCTGTCTTTTATTTCGTCTGTGATATGCGGAATTACCTGCACGCATTTTCCGAGATATTTCCCTTCACGCTCTTTGCGGATAACAGAGTCATATACCTGTCCTGTTGTTATTGAACTGGCTCGACTCAGCCGCCCTTTTGTAAAGCGCGCGTAGTTTCCGAGATCAAGATCAGTTTCCGCTCCGTCGTCAGTTACATAAACCTCGCCGTGCTGGTACGGGCTCATTGTGCCTGCGTCAACATTGATATAGGGATCGCACTTAACCATACGGACATTCAAACCTCTGCTCTCCAGCAGCGCGCCTATAGAGGATGCCGCGACGCCTTTCCCCAGACTGGAACAAACGCCGCCAGAGACGAAAATGATCTTGTCCATGTAAAAAAATTATCGCGGTTTTACGGGGAAAATTCAAGTATAACCCAATGCCACTGCCAGTTTTGCGTCTTCGCCGTCAGAAAGTTCTCCCGGGAGAATAAGAGGAAAAGACGGATCCGGCGGTAAAAGAAAACCCGCTTCCAAAAACCTGTGAAATAACGCTTCCCACTCGCCAAGGGAAGCTTCTTTTTTCAAAGTTAAATAAATGCCTTCCCTTTTCCAAAAAGATTGAGAACGAAACGCTTTTAATGTACGGGGCAGGTTTGGTTTTCCGCGTTGCGGTGATGCGATAAGGTCATACAATCCCCGCACTGCCGCTGCAAGCAGTACCGGCGGCAGAATGTCGCTTTGCGGAAGCTGCGCAGTATACTCCTCCGATTTAAGCGCAGCAGCGCAAAGACCAAGCGGCAGTCCGTCACGCCAGAGCTGAATACCCGGCAGCGCAGGGATGAGAATGGGTTCTTCACTTACAGCGAATGGATCGGCGTGATTTATAAATGGACGCCAAATTTTTACAGCGCCTGTATTAAAAAGCGCGGTCAGTTCCGGCGGCGGCGCGGCATAGAGACGAAAGCTGCGCTGCGGGAAAAGCTTCGACAGCGCTTTTAAATAACGGTCTTTTGAAAAATGCGGGTATGGTGCGTACAGTCCGCGGCTTGCGGTGTTCTTGATTTCTCGGAGGAAATCTGGCGGAGTGTGCCCAAGTATCGCCGCGCCGCCGTTCAGCCAGAGATCGATTAAACGCTGTCCGTTTTGCGCGTAGAGGCGGTAACCTCTTGCGCGGAGGATAACGGGAAATTTTTCCATAACAGAATAAACGTTAGCTGCCATTATGAATCACCGCTGACTTTTTCATAAGCTCTTCCCTGATATTCGCTCAGGAAACGCTTTTCCTGACCTGAATCAAAACGGACGCGGACGACAGGACCGTCATCGCTTTCCTTAACTTCCATGACTGCGCCGAAGCCGTGATCATCGTGGAAAATGCGCTGTCCGCGTTTATAACCGGCTCGCTCTTCAATTACAGCGTCAGCCGTAGCGTTAGCTGTCATGCCGTTTAAATTAAACGGATTAAAACTCCTTCCGATAAAAGGACGGCGTTCCGTATAAGTTGATTGTTCTGTCCGGTTTTCTGTCTGCAAACCCTGTTTGTCAATTTCGCGTAAAAAAATGGACGGCTGTGAAACCTGTGTTCTCCCGTACATCCGCCTTACCATGCAGTAGGTAAGGTAAAGTTCGTCCATTGCGCGCGTAGCTCCCACATAAAACAGGCGGCGTTCTTCTTCAAGTTCGTCGTCTTTTATTTCGTTTCTGGGAAAGATGCCCTGCTCAAGCCCTGTCATGATCACACGCCTGAATTCAAGTCCTTTTGTATTGTGAAAAGTAATAAGCGTAACTGAATTCTGCGTATTACTGCCGAAATTTTCTTCCATTGAGCGATCCAGCTCAATATCTTCAAGAAATTCCAAAAGCCCGTTACGGTTGTTCCGGTATTTGCTTGCTGTGTTCAGAAGTTCCTGCAAGTTTGCAATTTTTGAGTTGCCGGATATTTCATCCTGCGTTCGGTGATATTCGGCTACTCCGGAACTAATTAAAAGTTTTTCAACGCAGACAGAAAGTCCTTCGCCTGATTTTAATCCCTGTTTTTCTTTTTTTGCCCGTTTGTGTTTTTTTTCTTCTTTCGTTTCAGATACGTTATCTGACATTTCTGCGCCGGTCATTGATTCGTCTGACGCTTCGAGTATTGATGCCGCCTCTTCTATCACTTTGATGAATTTATCAAAACCCGCCCGCGCTTTTGCGGAAAGATCAATGCCGCGTCCCGCTTCAAGCAGATTGCTGTTATATCCGCCAGATGCTTCGATGATTTTATCAATGGTAACAGCTCCCACTCCTCTTGCCGGTTTATTCGCTACCCTGCGAAAAGCTACTTCATCGCGCGGATTTACAAGCAGCGCAAGAAGCGCGAGCGCGTCTTTTATCTCTTCTCTCTCGTAGAATTTAAGCGAGCCGACAATGCGGTACGGAATGCTTTTTCGCAAGAAAAGCGTTTCAAAGCCAAGGGACTGGGCGTTTGTTCTGTAAAGTACCGCCCAGTCGGACCATGAGCTCTCGCCGTTTTTAACAGAGACTGTTATTTTTTCAGCGCAGAAAGCGGCTTCCTCATCCTGATTCGGGAGATATGCGAGAACCGGCAGGGTTCCTTTTCCTTTTTCTGCGTAAAGCGTTTTTCCCAGCCTGCCGCGGTTATTATCAACAACAGAGGAGGCTGTTTTTAGAATAGGATCAGTAGAGCGGTAATTTTTTTCAAGGCGGATAATGTCTGCGCCTGAAAAACGATCCGGAAACTCAAGGATGTTTTTTACTTCCGCACCCCTGAAACGGTAAATTGACTGATCATCATCGCCGACTACGCAGACATATGTTTCAGGGCCGCACAGTTCTTTCAGCAGATTAAACTGCGCGACATTCGCGTCCTGATACTCGTCTACCATTATAACCTTGAATCTGTCATGGAAACGCTTCGCAACTTCAACATGGTTCTGCAGTATCTCAACCGGTTTTTTAATCAGGTCTCCGAAATCAACATTGCCGATTTGCGCCAGGCGCTTTTCATAACGTTTGTAAATACCGCGGAATTTTTTTCTGCTGTCGATTTTCACAAGCTGCGGATCATCAGCGGAGAGAAAATAATCCTTTGCGCGGGAAATATTATGCGCGCACTGTTTTACTTCCGGTTTCGGTGCGTTTTCCATAATGCCTGATAACAGCGAGATAACATCATCGTCATCATAAATGACAAATGAAGAGTTCAGTCCCGCAAAATTTCCGTTGCGCCGGAGGAACCACGCTCCGAATGAATGGAAAGTCCTCAGCATTGCGCCTTCCGCCCTTGGTTCAATCTGCCTTGCGCGTTCAGCCATTTCTCTTGCCGCTTTATTGGTAAAGGTTACCGCTAAAATGGAACGGGGATCCATGCCCTGTTCTGTAATGAGCCATGCAATCTTTGTAGTGATTACCCTTGTCTTTCCAGAACCCGCGCCTGCAAGTATTAAAAGCGGCTTCCCTGTGTGCAGGACAGCTTTTTTTTGTTCTTCATTGAGCGGTTCAAGATAAGGCGGGCTTGCTTCACGCATGGTTAATAATAACAGAATTGCATAATGGTGTCACAAATTTGAATTATAGTATCTATATTGACATAGCTATAATTTTATGATAGATTGCTACATTCTATAAAAAAATGGTGAAATTCGCGTTTATTAAAATTTGAGGAGTTAGTTGTGATAAAAAACAGGTTTTTCAAAGGTATGTTGTGTGTGTTGCTGGTGTTCGGCTTCATTACCGTCAGTTGTACAACATCTGTCGATGTTAAATCTAATCTTGCCGGGGAATATAATATGATCCCTAAAATTGCCGGAAAGGATTTTATTATTCTTGGTCACGTTAATATTAAAACACAGGTTGAATATTCTGTTTCGCCTTTTAGATTTGTTACAAAAACCGAAGGGGAAAGGGTTACTTTTGATACATTGATCAATGAAGCCAGAAGATTATATCCAAACGCTTCGGACATCATTAATGTTCGTATTGATACAGTTGACAAGAGTTCGTCAATTTCACCGTTTTTTATCGAATTTTTTACTGGTAAACATTCGACAATTGAATATTATGCCAATGCACTTGTAATTCAATACACTACATCCCTTCCGGAAGGTGAAAGTCCTATTTCTGGTGATACTGGTACTATACCAAGCGGCACTACTTCAGGGGAAAAGAAAGGGTTTTTAAATTCAATATTTGGTGTTTTTGGTCTGTAATTATATATTTTTCTAATTTAGCTCTTGTTGTGATCGTTACAACGGCTGCTCAGTCAATGTTCTTTTATTAACAGCCGGACTTCCAGATCGATGCCGCGGCGGGCGGTGGCTTTGCATGGAACAAGACTCCCTGCCTGCGGCATGAGTCTGTCTGCTTGGATTACTGCCGCTCCGTCAATTTCCGGCGCCTGAAGGTACAGCCGCCCTATAGCGAGATTTTCATCCATGTGTTCTTCAATTAAAACATCCAGAGTTCTGCCGGCAAAGCGATCCATTTTTTTTTGGGTTATGGAGATTTGTTTTTCTTCGATTATCTGTTTTCGCGCTGCTGCCGTTTTTTTTGAAATGCGTTTTTTCATTGACCATGCCGCTGTGTTTTCTTCCCTTGAATATGCGAAACAGCCAAGCCAGTCCAAAGCGGCTTTCTCTTGAAAATCAAGCAGTTCCGCAAAGTCCTCTTCCGTCTCATCAGGGAAGCCAAGCAGAAAAGTAGAGCGTATTACAGCGTCCGGCAGACGGGTACGGATATTATTCAATAATTCAAGGTAACCAGCGGCGTTCCCCTTTCGGTTCATGGCACGAAGGATTTTCTCACTGGCGTGCTGAAAGGGAATATCAAAGTACGGCAAAAAGCGCGTGTCTTTTTCAATTATATCAAGGATTGAAAGGGGGAAATGATCCGGATGGATGTATAACAGGCGGACCCAGAAAGCCCCGTCAATCTCACCGATTGCGTTTAGTAACTGCGGCAGTTTTCCGTCCGGGGAAACATCTCTGCCAAAGGAGCCTGTATCCTGCGCAACAATGCACAGTTCCTTTATTCCCCTTGCCAGAAGAGTGCGGCATTCATTTTGGATATCAGGGATTGTTCTGCTTTTGAGTCTTCCCCTTATGAGTGGAATCGCGCAGTACGAACACCGGTTGTCGCAGCCTTCGCTTATCTTTACATAGGCGCTTCCCGGCAGCGATAAAAGAGGGCGCGCGCCTGTCAAATTGTCAGATAACGGTTGTGAGCCGCTGTCACAAGAGGCATTGATTATATTTCTGGCGATTCTGTCAATCTGCTTTATGTCTTTTACTCCCATAAAACCATCCGCTTCTGTCAGGCTTTCCGCAAGTTCATTCGCGTAACGCTCTGCAAGGCAGCCGGCAAGGAGTATTTTTTTCCCGGGGTATAGGTTCCGCCATCCAATGACAGCGTTTATTGATTCCTGTTTTGCGCTTTCAATAAAACCGCATGAATTGACTATTATTAAATCCGCTTCTTCAGCAGGTTTTCTTTCCCATCCCGCCTTTTCCATAAATAACATCATGTTTTCGGAGTCAACCTGATTCTTAACGCAGCCGAAGGGATCAATAAAGTATGATGGTTTCTTTTGAGGCACAGTAAATTCTCCGGCGCCGCAGGCTAACTTTCCAGACGAATAAATACCAAACGATATAGGTTATTTTCATCCCTGACCCAGCGGATGTCTGCGACGACAACTTCTCCTGTCGTTCCGACTTCCAGCGGATAAGTTCGTCCTCCGCCGATGATCTGATATCTTGAGGCCTGGGCGTTTGACGTCCATATTCTGATGCCGTTTTGAGCCTGAATACTGAGATCCTCCGCTCGCTGAAAGTAATTCTGATTTGTGCCGCTCCTGTCGCGTTCATTCAGGATTTCCCATCGAAACATGCAGAACGTGTGAAAATTCATCTGCAGGGTAAATGGATACGCGCTCGGAGCGCCGGGTATTATTATCGTGCTTATGGTATTCATGGAATAGTTAGTTCCGTACACGCTGTCATCAGCTGACGCCAAAGAATCAAACAGGAGGAAGTGCAGTAAAGCTCCCATATCTGCGTTATTTTTCGCAAAGTCAGCTACTGTTATGCGCAAATCAGGAGTTCCGTTATTGTTTAAATCAATGCTTGCTTCCTGACTCAAATCAAGGACTACAGAACCCCCAGGGGTTTGAATTGTAATCGCCTCGCCGAGATTGAATAATTCCACCTTGTATATTTCATTGTTCGCATGAATTAAAACAGAATCATTTTTATACAAACGCCTTTCCATGGAATTGCCTTCCATCAGATATTCAACAGGAATTCTTTCAACAACCGGCTCCAGAGCCGCTCTTTCCTGATTTCGCAGGATCAACCTGTAAATTCCATAGCTTCCGGCGCACAGGACTGCAAGTATAATTATCGCGGGAAGGGTAAATTTCGGTATATGACGCGGATGTATAAAAAGCTGTTCCGCGGGAACAGGTTGTTCCTGTATTTTCAACGCCCTGTAGAGAGAAACGCTTTTTTGAACATCAAGATCAAGGTATGAGCTGTAATTTTTTATAAACCCGATTACATATGCCTCGCCGGGAAAAACGCTGAAGTTTTCAGATTCGAGAGCTTCAATGTACCTTATTGTTATATTCGTATCACGGCTGACTTGATTTATGCTAAGACCTTTTTCTGTCCGGGCGTTCCGTAATTTCTCTCCGAGAGATTCCATTAATTTTCCTTAATCAGTATCCCTGAATAAAAAGTTATTATACATATTTGCTGAAGCAGGAGAATCGTAAATAAAGCGCTGTTCGGGAATGCCCTGGTTTACTCTGACATTTGTAAAGTCAAAACGCACTTCGCCGTCTGCAAGGGTTCGTCCTTCGATTCTGCGAATTAACCTTGTGTCTGGATTCACGCTGAGTATTAACTCCCTGAACCCCTCGGCGACAGAACTTCTTGTAAGGCGCAGTTTCACAACCCTTTCAGACGAACTGCTGTCCAGCGGTTCAGGATTCGGACCTGTTAAAAAAGAAGGAATATAGTTGCGCCTTAGAAGAGACAAACCCTGCGCACTTGCAAGCGACGCTCCGGAAGCTCTGCTTCTGGACGGGGTTGACTGGTTAAGTGTTGCCCTGTATTCAGGCAGGTAAATTGTAAGCAGTTCGCCGTTAAACACAATTACTTGATCCGCAGGCCGTGTAAAATCAATTCTCAGGAAGGACGGCGACAGATGGCTAACCATACCTGTCATATCTGTATTGCCTGATCGCATGGTAATATTCGCTTCATAATCCCTGATAGCGCCGTAGGTTTCTGAAACCATTTCCAGATATTTACCGGCGGTTATAATCTCCTGCCCGTAAAATAAAGCGGAATTTATTATAAAAATAACCAGAAAAATCCATCGTTTTTGCGCTATTATCATCTTTTTCATCTTAGCGTTTATTTTAGACAATTCACCGTTTAAAAGCAATAGCCCAAGACTCACATGAAAGCATGTAAAGATTAATAACCCACTTGCGAATAAATTTTTAGGGTGATACCCTAAGCGTATTCGGTCCAGTAGCTCAGGGGATAGAGCGGCCGCCTCCTAAGCGGCAGGTCGGCTGTTCGAGTCAGCCCTGGATCATGGCTAATTATAAAACCAGACAGGTTTCATAATTAACATGGTAAATATTTTATGCGGCCGTCGTATAACGGCATTACCCTAGCTTCCCAAGCTCGTGACGCGGGTTCGACTCCCGTCGGCCGCTATTTCATCAGTTCATTTAAGGAGTTAATATGCCTGATAAAAACAATGACTGTAAGTGTCCATACAGCTGCAGCCGTCACGGGAACTGTAAAGCCTGCCAGGATTATCACAGAAAAGACAGCTCCCGCACCAACTGCGGAAAAACCGGCAATGAAAAAGACAGCAGGCAGCCGTAAATTTTAAGATAAATGCTTCATCTTTAAATGCGCGGCACTGAGCAGCTCATCAACATTTTTACTCCCGAACTTTTCAGCTGACATCAGCGCTATTTTGCCGCAGGTCATGGCATCAGACAATGCGTTATGCGCATCGTATACAATGCCGAAATGCCCTGCAAGGCTGGTGAGCGCGTAAGACCTGAGCCCGCGCCATGTGTTACGCGCAAGATTGCATGTGCAGAAATTAGGGTGCTCGGGCACGTCAATGTAGTACCATTCAAGAACTGCGCTCAGTACGCCCATGTCGAAGACTGCGTTGTGCGCGGCAAGAGGTAAGCTGCCGATAAAAGGTTTCATTTCGCTGTCCCATAAATCCGAAAAACGCGGAGCGTCTTTTACATCGTCAACTGTAAGCCCGTGAATCTGCGTGAAATCAGGGCGGATGTAAAGATTCGGAGGGCGTATCAGAGAGTAATATGTGTCTTCGGCTTTTCCATCAAGATATTTAACCATCCCGATTGCGATTGCACTTTCACGATGGTAATCTGCGGTTTCAAAATCTATGGTAACAAAATTCATTGAACCGGTTTTTACCCCAGTAGTTCTTTCGCTTTTTTTACAAGGCTTCCGACATCAAGACCGAACCGGTCTACAAGGTAATCCTGCGTGCCCACTTCGCCGAACTCGTCATTGATGCCGATACGCGCAAAGTGACACCTGCATCCTTCTTCTGCGAGTATTTCCGCAACTGCGCTGCCAAGTCCGCTCATTTTCTGCGCGTTCTCCGCGCTTAAAATCGCACGTACTTTACCAGCCTGCTCCAGCACCGCTTCCCTGTCGATTGGTTTTAATGTCAGGACATCCAGCACTCCCGCGCTAACTCCGTCTGCGGCGAGTTTTTCGCATGCCTTTAAGGACTGGTTTACCATGAGGCTGCCAAGCGCGATAAAACAAACGTCCTTTCCTTCCTTTAAAACTTTTGCCTGTCCGAATTTGAAAGTTTCGTTTTCCAGGTACAGATTGGGAACGGCTTTGCGCGGGATGCGAAGGTAGTGGCAGCCGTATTCATCGGCCATCAGGCGGACGAAGGCGGCGCATGAAACGGGATCGGAAGGTTCAAGCACTGTAAGTTTCGGGACAACGCGCATCAAGGCGAGTTCTTCAAACGGCATGTGGGTCCCGCCGTTAAACGCCGCCGTCACGCCGGGGTCTGTCCCGATCAATTTAACGTTTAATTGCGCGTAATTCGCTGAAAGGAAAAATTGATCGTATACCCGTCTTGACTGGAAACATCCAAACCCCGAAGCGAAAGGAATTTTTCCCAGCGTTGAAAGTCCCGCCGCGATGCCAATCATGTTGGCTTCCGCGATGCCGCAGTTGAAAAAACGATCCGGATATGTTTTTTTAAAAACGCCTGTGTTTGTGCAGCTCATCAAATCAGATTCCAGCGCGACAATATTCTTATTATTTGCAGCTAACTCCATTAAGGTGTCAACATAAGCCATTCTCATTTCTTTTTGCTGTTCGGACATCTATTACTCCTTCTCCAAAAAAGCGATTGCTTCTCTGGCTTTTTCCATGTCAAACGCCATGCTGTGATTCTTTTCCACGCCTTCTGCGAAATTGCAGCCCTTTCCCTTGATTGTGTGCATGACAATCATCGATGGTTTTTCTTTTTCGGCTAACGCTTTTTCGATTGCGCCGTCAAGGGCGGCAATGTCATGCCCGTCAGCTTCCTGTGTGAACCAGCCGAACTGTTCCCACTTTTTTGCAAGGTCGCCGAGGTCAAGAATGTCCTTTGTAAAACCGTCAAGCTGCTGCTTGTTGTAATCGGTAAAGGCGATCAGATTGGGAAGTTTCTGGAAACCGGCGAAAAGAGCGCCTTCCCAAATCTGCCCTTCATTTGATTCGCCGTCGCCGATGATTGTGTAAACCGTTTGAGGTTTTTTATCCATTTTTAAACCAAGGGCAATTCCGATGGCGGCGGAAAATCCCTGCCCGAGAGAGCCCGTTGTCATGTCGATGCCGGGAGTTTTGTTCCGGTCGCAATGGCTGGGAAGGCTTGTCCCGCCCTTGTTCAGGGTGGTAAGCCAGTCCTTCGGGAAAAAACCCCGAAGCGCGAGCGCCGCGTAAACAGCGGGACCTGAGTGTCCTTTTGATACCACCAGCTGATCGCGCTCTTCCCACCTTGGCTTTTGAGGATCGATTTTCATGCGATGAAAATAAAGCAAAGCCAGAAGATCAGCGATTGACATTGATCCTCCGATATGCCCTGTTCCCAGGGTTCCGATTTCTTCTATTGTCATTTTCCTGATTTCTTTTGCCCGGGCTTTCAGGTATTCTTCAGTTTCTTTATCCATGTTCTCTCCTAGTCTTACGGGATTATAACATGATAAAAATTGACTGTCACCATTTACCGTATTTTTAAAACAGTTGAAAAATTTCCAAATTATACATAGTATTTAACAATACGGATGAATACCTTATCGAAGGAGTTTTTCATGAAAAACATTGTAAAAAATCTTTGGGTTATCGTTATTTCCACGGCAATAATATTTTCAATGACAGGCTGCGGCGACGGCAGCAGCAAAAGCGTAAGCAGCTCATTGGGAAATACATTGGCATTATCATCTGATAAAACATTTTATTTAATTAATGGTTTTTATCTGGGTGATCTTCCTGCGATTGCCTTCAATGAGTATTCCGGTTCCGTACTGACAATAACAGAACCTGCAAGCGGTGAACCCGGTTTTATCGGCGCTGACGGAAAATTTGATTTTGTGATGGGTGCGCCGAATGTTAATTTACTGGTCTCTGCTTCCGAAATAATGGAAGATATATCAAACGGCTTGTATACTGATCTGAAAGTCAGCAATGAAGATATTAAAGCATTTTCTATTTCTGGTTTTAATGTAAGCGGAAGCGATTATTCCAATTTCAGCAGAATGAATGATTCCACCAATTATTCCAATAACGAATCCTCCATAACCATGACAGTTAATTCAGCGAAAGTAAATTATATATGGGTAGATAATAATATTACTGTTAGTGCATCCAAAGCATCTCTGCCGGCGGGAGAGCTGGGATATCCTGTGCCTGTTACAGTCAACGCTCTCAATATCTCATTAAAAAAAGGCTGGAATATAACAAGAACGTCGATAACAGGATCGGTATCAAGGTTTTTATCAGAGGACGTATCAGGTTCAGTTACCGTGTCAATCGCTACAGGAGATTCCGATGCCCTCAGATGGGTTCTTGATTAATTAGTGTCTGTCCACATTATAGACAGACTCTAATTATTTCGCATTTTACTGTGTACCGGCGCCGGAGATTGTAACCCCGTCAAAGCAACACCACGGCAGTACGCTGTAACCGTTACAGCAGCGTTCCCTTGATATACCGATATTGCCGAGAATATCGATGATGTTAAACGACACCATTGTTTCTTTTAACGCTCCGGCTATTGTGCCTTTCTCGATCAGAAAGCTGTTCTTTGCAACTCCTGATACGTCTCCGCTGGGTCCCGGCGAAGCGCCTGAAAAACGGTTAAGCAGGATGCCGTTGTCAATTCCCTTAATCATCTGTGAAAGAGGGGTATCACCGCATGTTACTTCGATACTGTTAAAAGCTGTGTTCAGCGCGCGCGGTTTGCCTGTCTTGCGGCTGCCGTAAAGCGAAAGCGCGAATGATTTTAATACTCCGTCTTTTATAATGTCCGCGTCTTTACTTTCGTAACCGTCTATTGTAAATCTTTCGCCTGCGATGATTTCAGGATGAAGAGGAACTGTGCGGAAAGTAAGTTTAGAGTCTGCAACTTTGGTTCCAAGAGACTCTTTCCATCGGCTTGTTCCGTCAATAAGCGAACCTTCGGAAAGGAAACAGTTTATGATTGTCTGCCAAATCATGTCGCTGCACGCGGGAGTAACGATGACTTTGCCTGTAAACTTTTTTTCCACAATCCGCGGGTTTAAAGACTGCTCTGATTCTGAGACAAGAGTCCTGTGCATGTCCAAATCAATAAAAGGTTTTGAAAGGGACGAAAGACGCGCGCCGTATCCGTTAAATGACGAGGATTTTTCCCCGTCCTTTGCGGAAAACATTGTTTCCATATCATAGCATCCAAATGTTTTCTCGAACTCTGCGCCGTTTGAATTTACAAAAACTGTTTTCCCGCTGTTATATTCCGTAGTCATGCCTTCAAGCACAATTTTGGGGTATTCGTCCTTTAACTGTTCCAGAAATTCCTTTGATCTTGAAAAAAGTTTTTCCATATCGCTTCTGCCGATGCTCTGATCAAAGATTTTATTTTCAATTTTTTCAGCGATGTCTTCCGCTTCTTCCGGCTGCGCGGAGGAGGCGAACGATATACAATCCGCCACAGCTTTGTCAACAGATTGTTTATCCAGCTTGTTGACAGAGATCATTCCCTTGCGGTTGTTCTTAATCGCTTTTAAAAATAGCTGATCGTTAAAAAGAGTGCGCATCAATGAAAATTCATTGGCTTCTACATTGAATTCGTCTTTGCGGTTTTGGTTTACCGCGCAGGACGCCTTGTCCGCTCCCGCTTTTTTCAGGGCTTCAAGCGCATATACCGCTGTTTCTTTGTGTGTCATTCTGCCTCCAAACCGCGGCTGCGTAACCGCGGAGTAAAATCGAAAATGAAAGGAAGTTTCATTCTAGCGCCCTCCTATATTGACATCGCACCTGATGGCAGGTCCGCCCATGCCGACTGTCATAAGCTGTTTTTTGCCGCAGAAGCCGCTTGCGTCCCAGTGCATGTCATCGGAAATCATGTCAACGGTTTTCAGCATTTCAAAAGCGACGCCCGAGATTGTAGTTTCGCGTATCGGTTTTCCCAGTTTTCCGTTTTTTATTTCATAACCCAAATCGACAGAGAACATGAACTCGCCGGTTGTGTCAGCCTGACCGTTTCCTGTTTTTACAAGGTAGTATCCGTCATCAATGCTTGCGATCATGTCTTCAAGTTTGCTTTTACCAGGGAGGATCGCCGTGTTGCGCATGCGGATAAGAGGCTCGTCAGAAAATTTAAATGCGCGCGCGTTTCCCTGCGGCTTTACGCCGAAGTGCTGCGCGCTTTCCTTTGAGTGCATGAAACTTTTTAATATGCCGTTTTCTATCAAAACAGCGTCTTCAGCGATTGTTCCCTCATCATCAACATAAACAGGAAGCGGGCAGGGTTTCCCCAAAGCGGTATGCGCGAAATCCACCATGGTGACAAGTTCGCTTGCTACCTGCTTTCCGAGATTATGACCGGCGACTGACCCGCCCAGAACAAGATCAGCCTCTACTGTGTGACCGACCGCTTCATGCGCGAGCATACCCGCAAGATCGGGATGCATCACGCACTTTCGCATTCCTGCGCTGGAAAAAACTCCCTCGCGTTTGTGCATAAGCATTTCGTGGAGTTTATCAAGTTCTTCTGTAAGCGACGCCGGATCGGAAAAGTGGTCATTAAAATGACCGAGTCTTGTAAATGGTTTAAAGAGCTCCACAGGAATGCCGTCGTCTGTCTCGGCGGTCATGAACACATAGATCATGCTCCGCGGTTGATAGGAATGGCTGTCCGCTCCGTCGCTTACCGAGAGGAGTTTCTCAATATCAAGGCAGTTAATGGCTATCGTGCGGCTTGTAAGATTTTTATATTTTTCAATGACGATGTTATCAAGCGTTTTCGCATAATCAATTAAAACGCTTTGAGGCAGATCGTTTTCCGGTTTTATCTTTGGCTGAAAATTCCCGCCCTTTGCGCCTGGAAGAGGCGGCAGTTTTTTGTTTACATGCTTGTCCATGAACGCCGCGTTTTCCGCCGCTGCTGAAAGTATGCTTTTAACGCTGTCGCTTGTATACTCTGCGCCGGAAGCGAATCCGTAAGTGCCGCCTTTGTACACGCGGGCTGATACGCCGCTTTCGCTGCTTTGTCCGTTTCCGACCATGTTTCCCGCAAGAAAAGACACATGTCTTGAAGTATTCACCTGGGCGCGCAGTTCTGTGTAATCGCTGAACGTTTTTTTATGCGTACTGAGTAAATCACTTAGCATTGATATTCCCCCTGTATTGCTTTACGGGATTTTAACACAGATGTTTAATGCTGTCATCCGCGTTGTTTTTCCGCCCAAGCATTTTTTCCGCCAGCTCTGTATCTCCTTCGGCGATTGCCCTGCGGATGCGGCTTGAACTTACCGGCAGGGAGTCTTCTGTGACTTCAGGCACAATTTCAGCCGGGATGTTATGCGAAACAAAAAAATCCCTGATTGCGCAAGCGTCTGTATCCAGCCTGTAACCGCAGCGGAAATTGCCTCCGGCTGCGAAAAATCCGACGCTGCCGTGTTTCAGCAGAAGTTCCAGAAATTCAGTACCAGGCATTTTTTTGAATTTTTTTGTAAAATCAATTACAATCGTTATCTGAATTCCAAGACTTTCAAATACCACAAGCCTTTCGTTAAGACTGAAAATATCTTCCGTTTTATCCCCGGTTTTATGATTTTCCCTGAATGTGACAACCGCCGGGACATATTCGTCGTTATGCGAAACAATCTTCCTTATCAGTGCCTGATGCCCCAGATGCACTCCGTCAAAAACGCCGACAGTCATCGAAGATTTTTTAGGGGACGGTAAACCTGTTTCAAGAAATTGCTTCCAGTCAATAACCTGCATAATATTATTTTCCGGCGTTTTGTTTTTCCCAGGATTCAGATAACGCTGATATTTCTTTCAGCTTGCTGCTGAAAAGTTCGTAATCGGGAGCAAGTCTGACTGCTTTTTCCAGCATTTTTACGGATGTTTTAAGCTTTCCCTTCAGGTACAGAACAAGTCCCCAAAGGTAGTAAAGCGCAGGGTCCGCTTTCGGCCGCGGTTTTACGGCGCACCTGAGTTTTTCGGCGGCGGAAAGTTCTTCTTCGCAATGATTGTAATTTTCGATGCTGTAAGCCCACTTGCCTGAAAGCGCGCGCGCTTCCCAATTTTTGTGTCCCAATGACTGCAGCCTGGGCATCATTACTTCAAGCTCTGCTTTATTATCCTGCCTTAAAAAAATCTTCCCTGCTTCAATGTATAATTTAACAGCATTTTCTTTCTTTCCGGCATGCTCCCATGCGTTGGCGGCATTTACGGCGTAAACTCCGTTTTCATTTCCTGTTTTAAAGGCTTTTTCCCATGCTTCAGCGGATTCCCTGTATTCCCCAAGTTCCCAGCAGCATCGCCCTAGTACAGCCAGACATTCAACGTTCTTGCCGGCGATGTTTTTGTGTTTTAAAATAAATTCTTTTAATTCGCCGAAGTTGTCAAGTTCATTCAGTGTTTTTATTTTTTCTGAAAACGCCGTTTTCGCTTCTTCGGAATCCGGCGATTGATCAAGAATTATATCGATATAATCATTTGCTTCGCTGTATTGACCGGTATTAAATGCCATGCGTGAAGCGAGCAGAAGCTCTTTTCTTGTTCTGACTTCCGTGTATGATACGTCAGCGGAACGGATGGCTTCATCCCTTCGTTTCCACGCTTTTTTAATCTGTTCCAGAGAGTCTGATGATTTGCCCATAACGGCGAATGTTTCTGCGAGCCGCAATCTGCAGTCAGCGTTGATATTTGAATCATCTGTCCATGTTTTGTATTTTTCCGATACAGCGTTATATCGGCTGTCAACAGAAAAATAATCAAGCCATGCCCTGCAGACGCATTCTTTTTCAGTTTGTATGCCGTTATCATCATATGACGCCAGAATAAAACCGGGCTTGCCGTGTTGGATTGTATCGTCATTTATGCAGCCTGCCCACTTTCCGTTTACAATTAAAACCATGTCAGCGCCGTATGTGATTATATTAATATTGATATTGGTTTCGCTGAAATCAGGAACCTCTGTCCACGCAATAAGCGCTTTGGGCGAACCGTCCTTTACGGCATCCAGGCGGAAATATCCTTTATTCGAGACAAGCGCCATGTAACAGGAATCTTCATCCATGAGCCGGAAAATAACGCCTGTGGAGGCATAACCTTCGGGACTGTCAAGGCGGATTTTCGCTTCGATAACATGATCCCCGTATTCCTTTTCCGGTATATCAATCCATGAAATACAGTTTGATTTTTTTAATTCCAGCAGCAAAGAGCCGTTTGACAGATAGGCATTGTATGAAGATTCTGATTTAATATCAAAAGGAGATTTTTTTGTTTTGGAAAAATCAGCGATCAGTTTGCTTTCTGATTTCTCTTCGGTTATTTTATGCCGGATTCTGTTAAAGAAAGCGTAAATGGATCTTCCGGAAAAAGAAAGCATGATAAATATTAACAATAAAAATGCGGAAAAGTCGATACTCCGTAAATTGACCGTTAAGCCCGGAGCGCGGCGGCTGGACATTTTCATTATTATTGTTCTTGTTATCTTAATTGCAAGTCCTTTCATTATTAATTTCTTTAACAAAAGACAAATTGAAAGCAATCAGATTAGTTTATATATTTCACCGGACTTTGAAGATTTATTCGGCAAAGAATTAACTGAAAAGCTTTTGAATGAATATATCGGGTTGAATCCGGGTTTGCAGATTGGCATTCAGCCTGTTCCTGACGGAAAAAATTCTTTTGTTTCGGAAGAGCCTGATATATTGATATTTGATGACGGCGGGCTGAACGCTTTTTTAACGAGCGGCATGCTGCTTGAACTGGAATTTTTTCCGGATTACGAATTCGCTGTTCCTCTTGTCTCTTTCATGAATTTATTTTTTTATAATATTGATATCCTTACCGCCGCCGGCTTCGATCGTCCTCCCAAAACAAGGGATGAATTTGCTGCCGCCGCGAAAGCCGTGTCGGAAAACCTGAATATACACGGCGCCGCCATGAGTTTAAATCCTGAGGACAAACAGGCGCTTTCAAGGGATGTCTTTTCCTGGATATGGGCAGCCGGCGGCGATTTCTGGTCTTCCGATGAAAACAAGCCTGTCCTTGGAGCAAGAAGCACTTCCGCTGATATTACATTTTTAAAGAATCTTTACCGCGACAATTCATTTGCGCCCGGAATTTTCAGAATGGCAGGGGAGCAGACCCTTGAAAGTTTTGCCGCCGGCAAAACAGCGATGATGATCGCTTCAACGCGGACTATTCCCTATCTGCGTGAAAAAATGGGGGATAATGTGTTTGGAATAACAACCATCCCAATTCCAGCCCAATCCGGGAGGTACAACATCAATCTGTCGGGTATTTATGCAGGAATTAACATCAATTGCGAATACCCCAAAGAAGCGCTGGATTTTCTGGCTTTTCTTGCAGATCGCAGGCTTTTATTCTGCGGGATTTTTAAAGCGGTTCCAGGCGTTGTTTCCGATATTATCCCCGGTGATTATATCAGAGACGATCCTTTTTATTCCAAAGCGCAGTATATTTTTGAATCCTCGGCTGTTATCCGTGATTTTTCAGGAATTTCCCGCGCTGATGAATACGAAGACGCTTTTTTGAATGAATTCCGCTCTTTTCTGGAAACTAACCGTACCTTACAGGAAACAATAAACGCTATTCAACTGAAATGGGACGAAATCAGCGGGATTTAAGTGTCAATTTCCGGGGGAACGCTTTATATGAGCATACGCCTATAATACTTAAAAAACACTTGCCAAAAGTGATTTATTTGACTACAATGAGTAAATGAATGATCCCGTACAGGTTCATTGTTTTTTGCCTATTCTTTAAGGAGAGAATTTTATGAAAAAATTTATGTTGTTGGGAATTATTGCGTTGGCAGTGATAATGGTTTCATTTACCGGTTGTATGACTGGGAGTTCCATCGGAGGTACAGCCGATGCTCATGGGCTTTTTTCACAGGCTGGCGCCGCTTCGGTAGGCGGTATGGAAATCGCGTCTTATACTGTTTGGTTTGGTCTTGTAGATTCAGGGTACACTGAATACGCCGCTATAGTGAAAGACGCCGAAGCTGCAGGCAGGAAAATCACTTCGATAACGAAATTTTATTTTGTCTTTACCAGAACTACAGCGTATGCCGAGTAATTTGTATTATTGATTGAGTTTTCAGTATTTATACAAATTTACCGCTGAATTGTTCAGCCTCTTGATTAACACCTTATTAAAACGGAAGGATTTTTCGTTTTAATAAGGTGTTTTACGTTAATATCCATATCTTAAAACAGAAAAATGTTGACGGTTGTATATTTTAAGGTTACTATATCTAAAATTGATCACAATTCATTTTTACAGTCAGCGGTTTGACGTCAAAATTTATTAATTAATCCCGCCGGCTATCTGTTCTGTGTAGAGTATTTTTCATTAAGAGGCAGTCATAGAAATGATGAACAGATTAAACGTCTTAAAAAAACTGATAATAATTGCCGCTGTTATCGCAGTGATAGCGCTCATCTTTTTGGTAGCCGGAAGACCGGAGGATGATTTTTCAGCGAAATACGCTGGTTATAATTTAAGCGGCGTTAGCGCCGGAAGAACCAATATTTACTCCCGCTACATGGAACGTTACGGGCACATTCCCGCAGGTCAATATGATATTCCGGTTGATATTTTTTCATGGAGTTCCGCCGGAGGTGTTTCTGTACTTGAAAATTTTGAGGGAGAAGCGCGTGTTCTGCGTACTGAAGAAGAAAGTTTTGTTGAATACACCGTAAATATCAACAGAAACGGTCTTTATAATATTTATCTTGAATATTTCCCCCTGCCTTCGCGGGGAGTGACAATTGAACGCAGCTTAATGATTAACGGTGAAATTCCGTTTCTCGGCGCCGACAGAATGATGTTTCCCCGTGTTTGGGGAGACGCCGGGTTAAGCCGCTTTGACAATCAGGGAAATGAAATCCGTCCTTCGCAGATAGAACTGCCGCGCTGGGAAAATGTCTGGTTGAGCGATTCCCTTGGTTATATAGCCGATCCTTATTCGTTTTATTTAAAGGAAGGCGAGAATACCATCAGGCTTACGGGCATTAATGAACCGATAGCCATACGCTCTCTTTCATTAGCCGCTCCTGTCCGCACACCCTCCTATCGTGAGTTTATAGCCGGAGTTAATACAAACGCATACGGTAATACCCGGGATAATTTTATTGTGAAACTTCAGGGTGAAAGGGCAGCTCGCCGCTCTGACGCTTCGCTTTATGCGATTTATGATCGATCTTCGGGTGCGACAGAGCCTGCAAGCGTCGCGACAATCCGTCTTAACATGATCGGAGGCGAACCGTGGCGCGTATCAGGGCAGTGGATAGAGTGGGATTTTGACGTTCCTGACGACGGAATGTACCGTATTTCCATCAAGGGGCGGCAGAATTATAACCGCGGCTTTGTATCGAACCGTACTGTAATGATAAACGGGAAAATTCCTGTTCAGGAATTCGCCGCTGTTCCCTTTAAATACACCAACAAGTGGAGATACAACACATTAAGCGACGATCAGGGAGACATACTGCTTCCCCTCAACAGGGGCTCTCATACCATCAGGCTTAAAGCAACCCTCGGCGGAATGGGTGAAGTGTTAAATGTAATGGAAGAGAGCGTTTACCGCCTGAATGCGATTTACCGTAAAATACTTGTTCTGACAGGACCTGAACCTGATATATACCGCGATTACCGGGTAAATGAAATTTATCCTGAAATAATGGAAGCGATGGAACTGGAAAGCAGGATACTCTACAAACTGGTGGATGATCTTACCCGCTACTCCGGTGAACGAAGCGCGCAGGCAGCCGGAACATTAACGCTTGCCCGCCAGCTTGAAATGTTCCTCAGGCGTCCGGATAAAATCCCCAGAACGCTTGTTAACTTCAAGGCAAACATCAGTTCTCTCGGCGACAGCCTAATCGCTCTTTCAGAAAGCCAGCTTGATATTGATTACATTTTGATAAGCGCGGAAAAAGCCGCTCTCCCGCCGATTAGGGAAAATTTCCTTGTTACCACATGGCATGAGATACGTTCATTCTTCGCGTCATTCTTTGTTGATTACGATATGCTCGGCAATAAATACGATGATAATCCCGATGTTGTCGAAGTATGGATTCTCGCGGGGCGCGATCAAAGCTCTGTTTTGAAAGCGATGGTTGACGATACTTTTACTCCCCTTACAGGAATCAGGGTGAATGTCAAACTTGTCGCCCTTGACGCTGTTATGCCCGCTGTCGTAGCCGGCACAGGTCCCGATATTGTGCTTACGGTTCCCCAGGGCGATGTTATAAATTACGCTGTCCGTAAAGCTGTTCTGGATATTTCAAAATTCCCCGGTTATAACGACGTGATCAGCCAGCTTCATGAGAGTGTAATTGTTCCTTTCAGGTTTCAGGGCGGCGTATACGGTCTTCCGGAAACTCAGTACTTCCATGTCATGTATTACAGAAAGGACATTATGGAAGAACTTGAGATCGATCTTCCTGATACATGGGATGATCTTATTGATATTCTTCCCATAATTCAAAAAAATAACATGAATGTGGGCGTCCCTTCGGTCGCGAATGCCGCTGCTCCCGATTTCTCGAACTTCCTTGCGCATCTTTTTCAGCGCGGAGGGAGTCTTTTTAACGCTGAAGGTTCACGCGCTCTTCTTGACACCGAAGTCGCCATTGACGCATTTGATTTTTATACAAAATTTTATACCCATTACAAAACCCCTGTAGTTTTCGACTTTGTCAACCGTTTCCGTACAGGTGAAATGCCTCTGGGGTTCGCAGATTACACGTGGTATAACACGCTTGAAGTTTTTGCTCCGGAAATTCGCGGTCTTTGGGGTTTCTCCAGAATGCCCGGTCTTAAAAAATTCGACGGAACAATAGACAGATCTGTGTCAACAGGAACGCTCGCTTCCATGATTATTTCCGATGCGCAGCGTCCCGATTTGGCATGGGAATTTTTAAAGTGGTGGATTAGCGCCGATACCCAGTTAAGGTTCGGCCGCGAGCTTGAAAGTTTAATGGGCTCCGCAGCGCGTTATCCTACCGCTAATTACGATGCGTTCAGGCGTCTTCCGTGGGGTTCGCAGCAGATGACGGTTCTTGACGAGCAGCGTTCATGGGCAGTCGGCATACCGGAAGTTCCCGGCGGTTATTTTGTTTCCCGCCATATTACAAACGCAGTGCGCCGCATTTTGAACGAAGGTATGGATACGCGGGAAACCCTGTTGGATTATACCATCACAATTAACGACGAATTAATCAAAAAACGGAAAGAATTCGGTCTGGAATAGGGGGAATAATGAGTCTTGCCAGATATTTTGATAAAAGAAAAGAAGCCGATGAAATAAGGGCAAGGGAGATTTACAGGTACCGTATTTGTTACCTTTTCCTCGCGCCTTACGCGGTGGTTTTTGTTCTTTTCTTTGTAGCGCCTCTGGTTATTTCAATTCTTTACAGTTTTACATATTTCAATATCCTTGAGCCGCCCAGATTCATCGGTCTGCGCAACTACATCAACCTGCTGCTTGCAGATGATGTATTTTTAATTGCACTAAAAAACACGTTTATAATGGCGGCGATAACAGGTCCTGTCGGTTATATCGCGGCGTTTTTGTTTGCATGGTTTATTAATGAGCTCCCGCGTTATATCCGCGCTGTTGTTACATTGATTTTTTACGCGCCTTCAATTTCCGGCGGCGCTTATATGATTTGGGCGCTGATTTTTTCCGGCGATGCATACGGTTACATAAACGGCGTTCTTATGAATCTCGGTATTCTCGATCAGCCTGTTCTCTGGCTGACGGATCCAAAATTTATGATGCCGGTAATGCTGATTGTTATTCTGTGGATGAGTTTGGGCGCAGGCTTCCTCGCTTTTATCGCCGGTCTTTCCACAATTGATCCGACTCTCTATGAAGCGGGTCTCGTTGACGGCATTACCAACCGCTGGCAGGAGCTTTGGTATATTACCCTCCCCAACATGAAAGGCATGTTAATGTTCGGGGCTGTTATGGCGATTACCCAGTCTTTTGGAGTCGCCGATGTCACTATTGTTCTTGCGGGATTCCCAAGTACGGATTACGCGGTGCATACGGTTGTTAACCATCTTATTGACTACGGATCAATCCGTTTCGAAATGGGTTACGCTTCCGCCATTGCGACTATTCTTTTCCTCACGATGATTGTGTGTAACGCTGTCATTCAAAAAATGCTCAGGCGTGTGGGAACTTAAGAGGTATATATGGCAAAGAAACAAAAAAAATTAATAGGCGGCAAGAGGCTGAACCGCTCCTACGGAGGGGACGCTTTTATATTTTCATTGCTTGCTCTTTTCGGCATATTCTTCGCCTTTCCCCTTGTTTTTACAATTAATCATGCTTTTAAACCGTTAAACGAAATTTTTCTTTTTCCTCCCAATATTTTTGTGCGTAATCCTACCATGAATAATTTCCAGGATTTGTTCATTATTATGAGTAAATCGTGGGTTACATTTTCCCGTTATATTTTCAATACGGTTTTTGTTACAGCAATCGGAACCGTCGGGCTTATAGTTGTCGCTTCGATGGGAGCGTTTGTAGTATCAAAATACAAATTCCCCGGATCAAAGATTTTTTTTCAGGGCGTAATTATTACCCTAATGTTTTCCGGCTATGTAACCGCAATTCCGAATTACCTTGTTATGGCATGGCTGGGATGGGTTGATACTTATCTTGCAATTATCATACCGGCTTTCGCTATGCCGATGGGCTTCTTCCTTTTAAAACAGTTTATTGACACAATCCCCGATACGCTTCTTGAAGCGGCAACTGTAGACGGCGCAAAGGAATTTGGTATATTCGCATGGATTGTCCTGCCGATGATAAAGCCGGCGTGGCTTACGGTCATGATCTTTTCTGTGCAGGCTCTCTGGAATGCAAGGGCTTCAAACTTTATTTATTCAGAACAGCTAAAGACGCTGCCTTACGCGCTTTCGCAGATTATTACAGTCGGCGTTGCCCGCGCAGGAGTAGGAGCGGCAGTCGGGCTTTTTGTCATGATAGTCCCGCTTGTAATGTTCATTCTGGCCCAGAGCAATGTTCTGCAGACAATGGCTAATTCGGGGATAAAAGAATGAAAAACATCGGTTTATTTTTACTTTGTGTTTTTATTTTATTTCCTGTTTTTGCGGAACCCACCAACTTCACATATAATTATGATTATTGGCAGGAACAGGTCGCCTCGCCTGATGCCTACCGCGTAAGTCATTATATTCTCGGCACTTCTTTCGGCGTAGGTCATCTGAGGGAACCGCAGGGGCTTTTTATCCGTGAAAACCGGATATATGTCTGCGATTCGGGAAATAACAGAATTCTGCATATTGAAGTTCAAAATGGAGAGCATGTTCTTGTCAAAGAAGTTAAATATGTAATGATCAACGGCGCGGAATCGCCTTTAAACTATCCGATGGATATCTTTGAGTGCAGGGAAGGTTTTATTTACATCGCCGATACCAACAATCTGCGGATTTTAAAGCTTGACAGTGAATGGAATTTTATTTACGCGATAACAAAACCGGACGATGAAAGCCTTGATGAGTTTGTTGAATTCCAGCCTCTTAAACTAATTGTTGATTTCGCTGACAGAATTTTCGTACAGGTCAGAAATGTCAACAAGGGATTAATGGAGTTTAACAGCCGCGGTGAATTCTCCGGTTATATGGGAGCCAATAAAGTTAAATTCAACATTGTTGATTTTGTCTGGAGATTCTTTTCTACTCAGGCGCAGCGGGATCGCATGGAGCTTTTTATTCCCACTGAATATAACAATCTTTATATTGATAACGACGGTTTCATTTATGTAACCAACGCGTCAAGCGTTACAAGCGCGGCTGCCCAGCAGACTGCCGGTCAAATTCAAACTGTTGAAACGGATATTACCGATCCTGTACGGCGCCTTAATGCAATGGGGCAGGATATATTAATCCGTAACGGGTATAAAAAACCTGTCGGCGATCTCGTTTATGGTTCTGCAGGCGGCGTATCGGGGCGATCAAGATTTATTGATGTCGTCGCTTTTGACAATGATTCATACGCCTGCTTTGACAGAACGCGAGGGCGAATTTTTGTTTATGATTTTCAGGGAAACCTTCTCTATGCTTTCGGAGGACTTGGCAACAGGGAAGGCTCTTTTAACATACCTGTTGCCATAGACAAACTGGGATATTCCATTTACGCGCTGGATTCAAGAAATGCCGCTCTTACAAAGTTTGAGCTTACCGGTTACGGGGCAAGAATAAACGAAGCTCTCGATGAATACCGCTCGGGGCGGTACGAATCTTCCGCGAAGATTTGGGAAGAAGTTTTAAAAATGAACGGAAATTATGATCTTGCGTACATCGGCATAGGCAGGGCGGCTCTTCGTCAGGGTGAATATAAAAAAGCCATGAGCTATTATAAGCTCAAGCATTTCCGTGAAGGTTACGGGAAGGCGTTTCAATTGTACCGGAAACAATGGATTGAGATAAATCTCTGGAAGATACTCTTAATTTTAGCTGTAGTAGTCCTGGTTCCCATCGCAGTAAAACAATCCATCAAACTTGTCAAGGAGATCAGGGAAGCATGACATTATTTTTTACTGATAAAAGCTGGTGGCAGCGTCTGGGGAAAACCTTAAAATTCTCATTGTATGTATGTACCCATCCTCTGGATGGTTTTTGGGATTTAACCAATGAAAAAAGAGGATCAATTGCCGCCGCTAACGTGATTGTAGTAGCTTCCATTTTGGTGGAAGTATTACGCCTTACATTGTCAAGTTTTATGTTTGTCAGAATTAACATGGAGAATTTCAATGCGGTTATTATATTTTTACGTACGATTGTTCCCGTTCTTTTGTGGACAGTTGCGAACTGGAGCCTTACAACCCTGATGGACGGTAAAGGCAGGATGAGCGACATATACATGGCGATTGCCTATGCGCTGGTTCCGTCTGTAATAATTAATTTCATAATGATTTTATTAAGTCAGGTTATCACTTATGAAGAAGGCGCCGTTTACTGGTTCCTCGCCGGTTTTTCCATATTATGGACAGGTATGCTGATACTTTCCGGAATGATGATGATTCATGATTACAGCATGGGAAAAACCATTCTTTCCAGTCTTCTTACAGTTGTCGGGATGGGCATTATAGTGTTTATTTTTGTTGTTTTCTTCAGCTTAATCAGCGATACGATTGCTTATTTTATATCGCTGTATAAAGAAATTCTATTCAGGGTTATATAGGAGGAAAAGTGAAAAAGGTTGTTTGGCTTCTGATAACAATTGTTTTACTTGCCTTGACCGCTTGTGGCGGAAGACCTTATGCGTCAAAAAATGTTACTATATACGAATACGATGGCAGCACCGAAGAAGTTGTTCTGGAAAATGAATATCTTTCACTTATATTTCTGCCTGAAACTACGGAAATAATTCTCGTCAATAAAGCCAATGGTTCACAATGGCGTTCTCTTCCCGGCGGAGAAGATAATCTCGCAGACCCTGTAACCAAAAACATGATGGATTCGATTTTTTTTCTTGAATATGCCAATGTTTACGGAATAGGACAGACTCTTTATTCAAGCGAGCAAAGCGTTAAACTTGGCGCATATGAGTACGGCATAAAAGACGGCGCTCTGGAAGTAAACTATTCAGTTGGCAATCTCGAACGCACTTATGTTATCCCTCCGGCAGTACCGGAAGAGAGAATGAAAGAATTTATTGATAAAATGAGCGCGGGCGAGAAGAGCCTTGTTAATGCCGGTTACCGGCTTTATAACATTAACAGCCTTCGCCGTGACGACGACAGAGACTCGCTTTTGGCAATGTATCCCGATCTTAACCGCAGAAATATTTATGTATTATCGCCGATAGCCCAGGAATATCAGAAAGCCGAATATGAAAAATATTTTGCCGCCGTCGGATATACTTATGATGATTATCTTGAGGATGTCGCCTATTATCCTACCCTCGCAAGCGCTGAAAGACCTGCATTTAACATAACGTTCCGTTATTCGCTGGAAGGCAAATCCCTTGTCCTAAATATACCTTTTGATAAAATAGCGTACCGCTCAAACAATCCGATTACAACGCTTTCCGTTATGCCTTATATGGGCGCGGGAGGTCTTGAAGATGAAGGCTATCTTTTGGTGCCGGACGGAAGCGGAGCTCTGATTTACTTTAACAACGGCAGACAAAATCAAACGTCTTACAACAGTATTGTATACGGATGGGATGAAGGACTTGTCCGCAAGGCGGTTGTTTCCGACAACAGATCTCCCTTCCCCGCTTTCGGCATACAGAAAAACGGAAACGCTCTTTTGTGCATCATGGAGAACGGAGCGTCATATTCCAATGTGCGCGCTGACGTATCAGGCCGTAACAGTTCATGGAATAATGTTTATGCGCGTTTTTCCATGGTAAAAAGCGAATTAATGAATATTTCAGGAAAATCGCAGAGGGATGTTTATCAATATGAAAGGTCTCTGCCCGAAGGTGAAGGAATTACCTTACGGTATGTTGTCTGTGAAAATGACGGATATGTCGGCATGGCAAATGAATACCGCAAATGGTTTGTAAATAAATTTCCGGCGATGAACAGGCGCGCTCAGAGCGGTCTGCAGATTGCAGTGGAAATTCCCGGAGCGGTCAATAAAACCCAGCACCGTCTTGGCATACCTTTTGACCTGCCTTTAAAGTTAACTTCCTACAGTGAAGCCGCAGACATGGTTAATAATTTTTCCGCTCTTGGATGGAAAAATGTGAATATAAAATTAAACGGCTGGTTTAACCGGAGCGTTGATCATTCAATTCCCACGCGCATAAAACTAATACGGACTCTTGGCAGCAGAAAAAATTTTAACGATCTTGTTAACGCCGCGAATTCAAACGGGTTTGAACTTTATCCGGAAGTTGATTTCTTTTTTATGAAAGATAAAAAAGCTTTTGACGGTTTCAGCCTTTATAATGACGCTTCACGGTATATCAGCCGCGAACGCATTCAAAGATATCCGTACAGCTTTGTCTGGTTCGGAGAGAGAGCGCGCTGGGGTAAATTAAGCTATGTAGCCCGGCCGGATACGATGATGTCATTGATCGACAGCTTTACCGATAAGTCTGATAACTTTGGATTTAACAATGTTGCGTTCCGAAATATCGGTTCAAGGCTGGCAGGCGATTACAATGAAAGAAAATATATAAGCCGCGAAACCTCAATGAAAATGAGACAGGAGAAACTCGAGCAATTACGGAATTCAGGAACCGGAATTATGCTTCTTTCCGGTCATGCTTATGCCGCGCCCTGGGCGGATTTCATTGTGGATTTACCGCTTGACTGTCAGGGTTTTGGCATTACTGATGTTTCAGTCCCCTTTTATCCGATGGTTTTACACGGTCTTGTGCCGTATGCCGGAAAAGCAATAAATCTTGCAGAGGATTACACGTATCATTTATTAAAAACCATAGAAAGCGGAGCAGGGGTGTACTTCAGTTTTATGACCGAAGAAACTGAAATCCTGCAGGAAACCAAGTTCAGGCAGTTTTACGCAAATGTATACAGTAAATGGATTGGAGACGCGGACAGGCTGGTGCGGCAGTTAAGCGCTGATCTCGGGCATCTTTATAATCAGACTATTGTAAATCATGAAATTGTGTCAAACGGAGTTACAGTAACTGAATACGAAGACGGGACAAGAATTGCCGTAAACACCAATAATTTTACTGTTGAGTACGGCGGCAGATTTATTAACGCGAATAATTACACTGTATTAGGGCGGGGGAATTAATGAAAGCCAAAGACTTTATTGTAGATAAATTCATTCTGCGATTTCTCCCGAAATATTTCCATGTGAAAAGAGAAAAACTTTGCCTTACTCTGGAAGGGAAAAATGCCCGTGCGGGTTATTTGTTTATTCTTCCTTTTCTTATTGGTTTTATTCTGTTCATGCTTATACCGATCTTCGAATCTTTCAGAATGATTTTTACCAAGGTCAGCATTGATGTTGTTAATTACGGATTTATTCTTGACTTTATCGGACTTGGAAATCTAGAACGTGCGCTTGCTGTGGATCCTGAATTTAATCGTCTTCTTGTTGAAGAACTGGTACGTATGGTGCTTGTAGTGCCTGCAATCATTATTTTCAGTCTTTTTATCGCCCTTCTTTTAAATCAGGAGTTCAAGGCAAGAGGTCTTGTCAGGGCGATTTTCTTCCTGCCTGTTATTTTATCTTCCGGCGTTTTGATAGGGCTTGAAGCCAATAATGCTCTTTTACAAAGTATTGCACAATCCATTAAAGACAGTAATCAAATGAAATCTTCGATAACGGGAGTTTTACAGGAGATTCTTGTTGTAGAAGGAGCGGCAAGCAGGTTTATGGGATATATATTCCAGATTGTCAATCAAATATACACCATTGCCATGGCATCGGGGATACAGATCATTATTTTCCTTTCCGCTCTTCAGACAATTCCGCCGAGTATGTTCGAAGCCGCCAAGATAGAAGGAGCTACAAGCTGGGAATGTTTCTGGAAGATAACCTTCCCCATGGTGAGTTCATTAATACTTGTCAATGTAGTATATAGTGTGGTAGACTTCTTCCTGAGGACAGATAACCGCGTTATGAACAAGATATTCCTTGCTCTAACACAGCAGCTGGATTTTGGCTATTCAGCAGCCATGGCGTGGTTTTATTTTCTTATAGTCATAATTGTTATAGGGGTTACGATGGGATTGGTTTCAAAGAAGGTGTATTATTATGAGTGATAATGTAGTCACCGCGAGAACCGGTTCCAATTCATTGAACATTGTAAAGAATAATATTGTTGATGTTATTTATAAGATATTCCGCGCCATTCTTCTTTTCGGGTTTTGTTTTCTTATCATGCAGCCTTTATTGGACAAGATTTCTGTCAGTTTTATGCCAGAGGTTGATCTTTATGATGCGACTGTAATCAGCATTCCTCGTAATTTCTCTACAGATAATTATAAAATTGCAATGAATCTGATGAAATACTGGCCTACGCTTTTTCAGTCGATAATTATTATCGTAATCAGCGCTGCGCTGCAGGTAACTTCCTGTATGCTGGCGGCTTATGGATTTGCGCGTTATAAATTCCCCGGCAGGAATGTGCTTTTCATGTGTGTGTTCCTTATAATTATTGTTCCTCCGCAGACAATTCTTTCTTCTCTGTATTTGAATTTCCAGTTTTTTGATATATTCGGGATAGTTAAGCTTATTTCCGGCAGGAATATAAATTTACTTGGGACGTTAACAGGTTATTTTCTTCTTTCCGCGACTGCGATGGGTTTAAAAAGCGGATTGTATATATTTCTGCTGCGCCAGTATTTCAGGGGTGTTCCCAAAGAACTGGAAGAAGCCGCCTATGTTGACGGATGCGGAAGACTTCATACATTCGGAAGGATAATGCTTCCGGATGCGCTTCCAATGGTAACATCCTGCTTTTTGTTTTCCTTTGTGTGGCAATGGACGGACAGTATTTTTTCATCCTTGTTTTTACGCGGTTATATGATGATGCCGATTTCGTTAAGCCGGCTTACCGAGAGTTTTTTCCGTTACTGGGCAAGCATAAATGCTGTAGGATCGGGGAGCGGAGGCGTAATGGCTCAGCCTCCGATTGGATATGTGCAGGCTGTTGTCGCTACCGGCATGATACTGTTTCTTATACCATTGGTGCTTTTATACCTTGTTGCGCAGAGAACATTTGTTGAATCCCTCAGCCAGACAGGGATTAAGATGTAGGTTTCAATGCGGTTGTTTGCCGTTTGAGATAAAAATTTTTAGGAGGAATGACATGTTAAAAAGAACAGGTCAAATTGGTTTAATCCTTTTTGCGCTTATCCTTGTAATGAGTATGCTCGTATTTACAGGGTGCGGATCAAAGGGAGTAAAACTTAAAGGGGCGGATATTAAAGTATCATCATGGTGGTCAACCTGGAATGTAGACACTTTTGAGCCAAGAAATGAAGGCGAAGAAAAAGACCTTGAATGGAGAAGGAAAATCTTAAGTGAGAATGATTTCAAATTTGAGGTAGTTGAGCTGTCTGATTATGATAATTATCTTCCGCTCGTTGCAAGCAATATCATGGCGGGAAACAAAACATACGGCATTTATGAAGTTGCGGCGAATATGGCTGTTACGCTCTACAAGCAGGGACTTCTTTATCCTGTCAGTGACAGTACCGCAGTTAATTTTAAAACCCGCGAACCTATTGCCGAAGTAACGCCGATGTATAACGGTGTTATAGAGCAGCTTATGACCTTTAACGGAAAACAGTACGGCTGGCAATACGGTCTCCCAAATAACGGCTGGCAGCAGGCGATGATATTCTTTAACACAAAACATTTAACTGATGTCGGTTTAAGCCCGGATTATCTCTATGATTTACAGAAGAACAATAATTGGACATGGGATACCTTCCTTGATGTCTGCAGAAAATTAACCCGCGATACAAACAATGACGGTATTACTGATATTTATGCGCTTCCCTGTGACGACGCTCGTGAAGTATTAATAGGACTTGTTTATGGTAACGGCGCGAACTTTGTCAGCTTTGACGCGTCAGGCAAAGCCGTGAATGCGACCAATACCCCTGCGTTCCTTGAAGCTTTGGCATTCTACAACACGCTTATTAATGAAGGTCTCATTCTGACTACGCCTTCATATGATTGGGGCTGGAACTGGACGGCATTCTATGATCAGCGCGTTGCGATGACATTTGATCCTGAATGGAGAAAAGGACAGGCGCAGGATCAGTTTGACGGCGGATACGTTCTGCCGCCAAGAGGTCCAAGATCAAGTCAGCTTCGCATGGACTCTTCTGATCCTGTTTATGTTGTTCCCGCCATTTTCTCTCCTTCAGAAGTTGACGTTATTCTTAAAGCCTCTGAACTCTGGTTTACACCGACAGACACAGACTGGCTGCAGGGACATTATTGGGCTTCCCGTAACCTCCGTGACGTAACAGAAACTGTTGCAATGTCAAGGGATGCACGTTACCTTACCCCAAGAAATTTTGCTTTGATCCCGGGATACCCGTTTGATGATTTTATTAATGATTTCAGAAACGGTCTTGGAAACACAAATCCATCACAGGTTGTTGAATCATGGACGCCAAGGTTCCAGGCATCGCTTGACGATTTTAACCGCTAGTTAATACTTAAAGTCGACATTTGATCCAGCACTTAAAAACTTAAGTGCTGGATTTTTTTTAAAAGGAGAAATTATGAGCAGCCTTATAGTAAACGGCGCAGGCATTCCCAATATTCCATGGGAAGACAGACCGTCTTCCAGTGATCCCAAAAAAGAACTGATGTGGCGTTATACAAAAAACCCTATTATTCCGAGGAATTTAACTTTAACATCCAACAGTATTTTTAACAGCGCGGTTGTTCCTTTTAAGGGAGAGTTCGCAGGCGTATTCCGCTGTGATGATACCGCACGTCACATGGATATTCACGCAGGAAAAAGCAAAGACGGCATTAACTGGAAGATTGAAGATAATCCAATTCAGTTTATAAAGACTGATCCTGAACTTCCGGATTCTGATTACAAATACGATCCGCGTGTAATTTTTATTGAGGATCGTTATTATCTGATCTGGTGTAACGGTTACAGCGGTCCCTGTCTCGGCATCGGTTATACGCATGATTTTGAAAAATTTTATCAGATGGAAAACCCCATGATGCCCTATAACCGCAACGGAGCATTCTTTCCCCGTAAAATCGGGAAAAATTACGCCATGTACAGCCGTCCGAGCGATTCGGGGCATACTCCCTTCGGCGATATTTGGTATTCAGAAAGCCCTGACATGATTTACTGGGGGAAACACCGTCATGTAATGGGACCGTACGGAGGCTGGCAGAGCACCAAGATCGGCGCGGGTCCCTGTCCGATTGAAACCAGCGAAGGATGGCTTGTGTTTTATCACGGCGTACTGACAAGTTGTAACGGTTTTGTTTATTCCTTCAGCGCGGCATTGATGGATCTTGATAAACCGTGGAAAGTAATAGCGCGTCCTAAGCCGTATATCATCAATCCTCGTGAAATTTATGAACTTGCCGGCGATGTACCCAATGTTACATTCCCAGTCGCTTCTCTGGTAGATAAAGACACAGGAAAAGTTGCGATTTATTACGGATGCGCTGATACAGTGACCGGTCTTGTATTCGGGAAAGTCGATGAAATCATCGCCTGGGTAAAAGCAAATAAGATGTAACTTATAAATGATTCCATTTAAAGCTGCTTCAATATTTTCTGACGATATGATTTTACAGCATGGTAAGCCTGTTCCTGTCTGGGGAACAGGTGATGCCGGTTCTGTTTGCGTGATTTGGGAAAGTGAAGGAAAATGTCTTAAAGCGGAAACCGCTGTTAGAAGCGGCAAATGGAATGTTTTTCTCCCTCCTCTGTCCGCCGGCTTAAAAGGAAATCTTGTTATAAAAAACGATTCAAACGAAATACGTTTTACAAATGTATTAACAGGAGATGTGTGGTTTGCCGGCGGACAGAGCAATATGGAGATGGAGCTGATCAATTGCAAAGACGGAAACGCTGAGCTTGCCGCCTGTGCGAATCAAAACATTCGTTTTTATCAGGTAGTTAAACGCGCTGTTATAGACGATGATTATCTGCGCGAAGAAGCGGCAGGCAAATGGCAGGTCTGCTCGCCCGATACCGCTTCAATACTGAGTGCAGCCGCTTATTTTTTTGTGCAGAAAATTAACAGGGAAATTGGAATACCGGTTGGAATTATAAACTGTTCATGGGGCGGCACATCAATAAGCGCATGGATGAGTCGGCAGCAGCTTGAAAAAAGCAAAGCGGGAAAGCGTTTTATTGACGATTATAATAACAGGATCGGCGGCAAGACAGACGAACAGTACAACGCTGCGATGGAAGAATATGTCATGGAGTGGCAGGCCTGGGATGAGCGCGTCCGCAGGAGAAAAGAAAAAGAACCTGATGTAAGTAATGAAATTCTTAACAGGGAATGCGGACAATGTCCCTGGCCCCAGCCTGCCGGAAGAACCAGTCCTTATTGTCCCGTTAATTTACATACCGCGCGAATAAAACGAACAGCTCCCTTTGCGATAAAAGGTTTTCTTTATTATCAGGGAGAAGAAGATGATCAGCGCGCGGATGACTACCGCGAAATGATGTACTATCTTGTAAATCAATGGCGTAATGACTGGAATGATCAAAGTCTGCCTTTTTTGTTTGTTCAGCTGCCGATGTATGCTTCCAGTGAAGAAATGGCTTCGGGCTGTCCTTCTCGGCTTTGGTGTTTAATGAGGGAACAACAGTACCTTGCTTCGCTTGACATTGCGAATTCAGGGCTTTCAGTTATAATTGATTGCGGTGAATTTGATAATATCCATCCGCTTGATAAAAAGACAGTGGGTCTTCGGCTTGCGCTGCAAGCGTTAAAAAAAGTTTATGGAAAAGAGATCGACGCTGACGGACCTGTGTTTGATTGGGCGGAAGCGCAGGAAAACACATTGCGCATTCATTTTAAAAACGCCGAAAGCGGTTTGGAATTCCGCGGAAGCAAAGATGACATTGCTTCAATTTTTGAAGCCGCAGAAGCGGATGGTTCCTATTTTCCAGCGAAGGCTGTTATAGACGGCAATGCTGTGGTTATTCACTGCGAAAAGCTGCGGCATCCGCAAAGAGCGCGGTATGCGTGGGTGAAATTCGGCGCGACCCCCCTTTTCGCAAAAAACGGATTTCCTGTTATGCCATTTCGCACAAACAGAAATGAATCAACTGATGAATAATTAAACTTATTAAAATCCGGCTGGTTTTTGGACAAGTTTTAAAAAGACATTCCCGGTATATTCGGCATGCCGCCTTTTGAGCCTTTTGCCATCTTTTTCATCATGCCGCGCATTTTTTCAAACTTTTTAATCAAACGCGCAACTTCCGCGACAGATGTGCCCGAACCCCGCGCAATGCGGCTGCGGCGCGGCGGTCCGATGATCAAATGGTTAGCGCGTTCTTTGCGCGTCATGGAGCTGAGAATGGCTTCCTGCTTTTTTAATTCTGCTTTATCAATATCTTCTTCGCTGATCTGTCCCTGCATTCCGGGAATCATTTCAAGCATGGACTGAAGCGAACCCATCTTTTTTACGGCGCGAAGCTGGGTAAGCCAGTCGTCAAGAGTGAAGTTTTCCTTCTCCATCTTTTTTTGGAGTTCGAGCGCCTCTTTCTGATCAATTACTTCCTGCGCTTTTTCTACAAGACTTACAACATCGCCCATGCCAAGGATGCGCCCCGCGATTCTGTCGGGATGGAAAGGCTCAAAGTCTTCCGGTTTTTCGCCTGTCCCGGTAAATTTTAACGGTTTGCCTGTAATTGTTTTAAGCGACAGCGCCGCACCGCCTCTTGTGTCAGAATCAAATTTTGTAAGGATAACTCCCGTAAGCCCTATTTTTTCATCAAAGGTTTTTGCTATATCGGCGGCGGATTGTCCTGTCATCGAATCTGCGACCAGTAGTAATTCATCAGGTTTCACTGTTTCTTTAAGGCAGGAAAGCTCCGCCATCATGATCTCATCAATTTGCAGGCGTCCTGTTGTATCAACGATAATTGTGTCAATCAAATTTTGTTTTGCGAATATTAGTGCGTTTTGATAAACCTTAACGCTGTCTTTTGCTCCGTCTTCCCTGTAAACAGGTATGCCAATCTGTCCGCCAAGTACAGTGAGCTGTTCCATCGCCGCGGGACGCACAAGATCGCAAGCTGCCAAAAGGGGTTTGCGTCCTTCTTTTTTCAAACGGAGAGCCAGTTTTGCCGCGCTTGTTGTTTTTCCGGAACCCTGCAGTCCAAGCATAAGTATATTTGTAATTACATCCGGTCCGCGCAGTTTTAATGCGCGGCTTGACGGATCGGCGTCTCCAAGGAAAGAGACAAGCTTGTCATGAACGATTTTTATGAATTGTTGTCCCGGATCAACAGAGCGAAGGACTTTTTCACCTTTTGCCTCTTCAATTGTGGAATTGACAAAACGGCGCACTACGCGCAGGTTTACATCCGCTTCCAAAAGCGCCATCTTAATCGCTTCAACCGCGTCTTCAATATTTTTTTCCGAGATTGTTGATTTGCCTGTAACAAATCGGAACGCGTCAGTTATTTTAGCAGATAATTTTTCCAGCATTTTAAATCCCTAGTTTGTTATCTAAGTCCATCCAGGAATTTCTGAATAAATTCATACGGATCAAGTTCACGGTTCAAAAGCCTGCTTAATCCCATGGAGACCGGCATTTTTAATTTATGTTTTTCCGCAAGTTCCTTAATATATTTTGCCGCAGCTATTCCTTCCGGAAGGTATCCTATTTCGCCGATACGCGCCAGAATGTCGTCAATATCCCTGAAAGGTTCCAGAATATTCTTTTCAATAATTTCCCTGCCGAAACGCCTGTTCCTTCCAAAGACAGAACGGCATGTAACATCCAAATCTCCAATGCCTGCGATTGACGTGAATGTCTCAGGATGTGTGGCGCCGAGAGCTTTGCCCAGAGTTTGAATTTCGTTTAATCCCGCGGCAAGAAGAAGCGATTCCGTTCCGTCGCCGAAAACAGTGGAACCGCCGATTGATTTAATTGCGTCTAACATTCCAAAAGCGATGGCGATTACGTTTTTTGACGCCGCTGACACCTGTACTCCCCTTATATCAAGCGATGAATACACAAAAAGCTGCTGACTCTTCAGTACATCCCTGAAGCGGATGGAGTTCTTGGGGTTTTCGCTTGCCGCGATAAGTCCTGTCATTTTTCCGGTGGATACTTCTTCCGCATGGCTCGGTCCAGAAATATAAACGAGAGCTTTCTGGTAAAAGCCCGGCAGGTAATCTTCCATTGTTTCAACAATTAAACGCGGACCGTTTTCCGACGGTAAAAAACCTTTTGTTAAAACGGCAATTATTGTTTTTCCTTCCCTTATTGAGCTGACATTAAGAATTTTCCTGACAGTATCCAGTAAAAACAAGGAAGGAACCGCAAAAATCAAATATTGTTTTCCTTCCGCCGCTTCTTCAATGTCGCTTGTTGCGTTTATTCTTTGAGGCAGTTCAACATCAGGCAGGTATCTTGTATTTCTGTGTCTTTGATTTATATCATCCCTTGTTTCTTTCTCAAAACTCCAGATCACAACATCATTTTCTTTCTCGGCAATTACTTTTGCGATTGCCGTTCCCCATGCGCCGGCTCCAAGGACTGTTATCTGAGCGTTCATATCAATTTATTATGAGGCATTTTGGAAATTTTCTCAATAAGGTTTCTGCGGGACTCCTGCTGCCTCTTGCGCCAGTTTTTCTGCCATGTTAAGCTTAATTGTGAAGAATTTTGCTAAACAAACAATTCTTTTCTGTATTAGTTTTCTTATTATTTTTCTGACAGCGGTATTATTCAGGTTTCTTGCCTTAAGGGTTGGGTGGGCGATGAATTTACCGCCGAAACCTGAAACTACGCTTACTCTTCTTATTACATCTGCTCATTGGGCTTTATCGCTTGCGCTGTTTTTTTCCATTCTTTTTTCATTATGCTATTCGGCAAGACAGGAATATTCCGCGCTTATGACGGTTTTTACAATTATGGGACTTTCTCTTGTTTTCTGTTTAGGTATTTCATTTCTTCTTGATAACTGGAAATCCGTTCCTCCTGCGCAAAGTCCGGGTATACCTCTTGGCGGCAAAGGTTTGATGCTGTCCAATTCATTGCATAGAAATGAGACTGTTGTAGTTTTATTGAACGGCGCTTCACAGCCGCTGGGTCCGCGCGTTACCGCTTTGCCTGGTCAGCCGATGATTTACCTTGAATCTGTAAACGCCGGTTTTGATCTTCCGTCCATTCCGTTCAGGGATGATACTCCGTGGTTTTTAAAAAGTCTTTCCATTGACATCAGGTTAAACGCCGGGATGTTTCAAGAAAAATATTCAAAAAGTCTTTTGTCTTTTTTAATTTATGCAGGTTCCCTGATTTTTCTTTTATGTTCATTGGGTAATGTTATAAAATTCAGCGCATGGCCGCTTGCAAATCTTTTTTTGGGAATTCTTGCGTTTAGGGGTATACTTTCTTTTTGCTCATTTATTAATACGCCGGAGATGCAGGAAATAATTTCCTCCTTCGTAAAAGGTATTATTCCTTTGGATTTCGCCGTTCCTTTTATGTTCCTCAGCGCCGGTCTCTTACTGCATCTTTATTCATTCCTGATTTTTATTATTAAAAGGCGGAGCGGCAATGACGCTTAATATTGAGAAACTCCGTTCGCCTCAGTGGATATTTATTATTTATATAATTTTAACCGGTCTTTTGATTATACTTTTTCGTTTTATTTTTCCCGGATCCGAAGCGCCTCTTTTGCTTTATTCGCGTTCATGGCGGGTAACTCAGGGTTTTCTGGAATTTTTTAACTGGTATCCCGCGCTGGCTCTTGCTGCGCTTGTTGTTCCTTTTGGTTTTGTTACCTTTGAGGAAAATTACCAGAGTTTCTCCGATGTGTTTTTCAAACGGCTGCTTGTTTCTGTAATTACCGCGATCTGCGCAGCGGTTATATACGGGTTGATTTTCTTTTTAATTCTTCCGCTTGTCAGGAACAGTGAAGATAACATGCTTTATAACGGAGAGCTTTATCAGCTTTCTAAAAATTATGCTTATGAACACAGGAGCAGCGGCGAATGGGTTGAAGCGTCGCAGTTTCTCGCTATTTGCGATTTTATTTGGCTTAACAGCCCGGAGCTTGCTGATTTGAAGGTCGATATTGAAATTAATCTTGATAAAAAGCGGCTGGAAGAAACAAGAGAGAGGAATCTTGCAAGAACCGCGTTAACAAGGGATTTAAGGGAGCCCGCTATTTCTGCGAATTTTTCATCCGTAGCGGATCGTCAGCCCGTTTTAACCGTAGTACAGGCTGTAAACATGGGTACTCTGGCTTACAACGAGAAACATTATTATGAAGCGCATTGGCTTTTTACGCTCGGAAGCAGGCTGGCTGAAACCGGAAGCGCAGAAGAAAGAAACTGTACGCGTCTTGCAAGCGACGCATGGAACATGATTTCATCCCAGGAACCAAACTTAATGGAAGCCCGTCTTTACAGGTTATTTCAATTAAAAAATTCAGGTTATCAGGCGATGAACACAGGAGAATGGATTCGCGCCTACTATATTTTTCAGGAACTTCTTGCTTATACTCCTGACGATCCTGATGCTGTTAATTTCCTTGCCTTAAGCGAACTTGGTTCCAAAGAGACCGCTTTTTTTATTGATGAAATGGAATTATCCCTTGGTGAAATTTTAACAGGCGCTGTCTTTTCACTTCCTGATGACAGAGGCAGAGCGATACTTCGTTTTTCCAGTCTTACAACATCAGAAGATATAGCTTATGGAATGGGATTTGAATATATGTCATTTGATGAAGAGTCCCGCCTGACTGGCAGCGCAAGATCACGGTATGCAAAGCTTTTGCCTTTTATTTTAAACGGGAAACAGCAGGTTTTAATTTTAACGCACGCTCTTGATCGTTATGATGAGAGTAATAATTTTGACAGTGAATGGCTTTACGGAGACAAACCTGTCGGCGGCGTTTTTCTTGACATAAGTTTTGACGATCTTATGCTTCTTTCCGATATACGCAGGGGTTTGCATGATCTTCAGATAAGCGAGCTCTTCGCCGCGGCGCAAAAATTTACGGATACCGGGTATGTTTATCAGATTTTTCAGGCGGAAATTTTGAACCGTATAGGTTCTGCATTGTTCTTCCTTCCGGCTGCCATATTTATCATTATTATCGGATGGCGTTACCGCGTAAAAATGAAACCGCGTTATCTTTTTGCAGTAATGCTTCCGGTACTGCCGGTTATTTTTCACGGCTTTGTCTTTATTTACCGTTCTATTCTCAATAATCTGGGTATTTGGCTTGTGTTGAGTATGGGTTTTATGTCTGCGCTTGCTGTATATATAGTTGTTATGGCAATATTGCTTATTGTTGCATTGATTGCGCTGTCCGCGCAGCATGGTTAATATTCAGATATTAAATTCCCGCTTCCAAATCAAGCAGACTTTGTTTTAGCTCAAGCCCTCCTGCGTAACCTGTAAGGCTGCCGTCATGTCCGATTATTCTGTGGCACGGTACGATTATCACTATCGGATTACGGTTATTTGCCATGCCAACAGCGCGGCTTGCTTTTGGGTTTCCGATCATGTCTGCCAAAAAACCGTAATTGCGTCTTTCTCCGTATTCGATTTTTTGAAGCGCAGTCCACACTTTTATTTGAAATCCAGTGCCGTTTAATTTCAGCGGTATATCGAATTTTTTTCGTTTTCCCATGAAATATTCATCAAGCTGGACAGAAGTTTTTTTTATAAGCGGAGTTTCTCCTTCTTCAAAACATTCCGGTTTTTTCAGCGGACTGAAACAAACCCGGCAGATTGCTCCGTCTTCTTCGGCAATTCCCAGACATAATGTTTTTTTTAGGTTACAGATTTTATAATCATAAAAAAATATTTTTTTCATTTGATAAATTGTAACATAAATATTGGTCTTTGGTTATTTATTCAGAAAGTTAATAAAGTTATTCAAAAAATAAAATTTCTGAATAACTACATTATAAATTATACGGCAGCCAGACGGCGCCCAGGAGGTTTTTATGAAGAGATTGGTTATTTTTCTGTTGGCTTGTATTTTGACAACAGGTGCAATTTTTGCCCAGGACAAGGCAGAACGGCCGGAAAGGCAGCGCGAAGTCGTTACAATCGACGGAATAGTTAAACTGGAAAAAGGCATGGTTGCCGTTGAAAGCGGCGATTCTGTTTTTGTTGTTCCTGTTTTAAACCGTTATATAAATTTTATAAACGGCTTAAAGGAAGGCGCTAAAATTTCTGTTGAAGGAAATGCTTTTAAAAATTTCATTATGCCGAAAAAAGTCACGATCGAAGGTAAAACATACGATTTAGCTTCCGGTATCCGTGAAAGAATGGGAAATTTTAACTTCGGTTTTAATCAGAGAAACAATAATTTTGGACGCGGTCATTTTGGTCCTGGTCATAACTTCGGTCCGCAAAAAAACATGCCGCAAAAAAACAATATGCCCAACCGCAGGGATAATCCCAGAACCGGCGGATGTAAATGTGATATAAGTTAATTTAGCTTATATAAAATATTGAGGGATTAGCGTCTGTCACGCGGCGTTAATCCCTCCTTTTTATTCCAATCCAAGCGAATCCAGTCTTTCCATAGCCCAAAACGTATATTTGCGAATACGGCTGTCCGGGTCTTCTTTTAATTTTTCCAGTATTTCGCGGCTGCTGTCGCTTTTTAATTTTTCCAGCGCTTTTACTACGCAGATTCGCACTTCTTGGTCCGGATCTTTGGCCGCCAGAACCAGTCCCCTGAAGGCTGTTAATGTATCCAGTAAAGAGAGAAGTTTAGCGGCGTCTCTTCTCACTTCAACGTCCCTGTTGGAAAGTTGTCTTTTTGCTTCTTCTACATAACCTGTTTCTTCAAGGATTTTTACAAGGTACGGTTTAAAGGAAGCAACTTCGTCTTTTAATATCTCCAGTATCCACGGTTCCGCCTGCCTTCCCATGCCTTTGAAGACCGGAATCAATTTTTCCCGCAGCTGCGGTTCAGTATCTTTAAAAATTTCTATTAGCTGCGTTATATCGCGTTTTGACGTTCTATTGGACAGGGCTTCTTCAGCGTCTTTGCGGAACTCAATCATGGAATCGGAATCAAGAACCGTTACAAGAATGGGGATGCCTTCCGCACTGACAGCCTGTCCCAGCCCTTTTATGACTCCTGTTTTTACGGAATCGGTTTCATTGGGATCGTTTATTGTATTTTTTAGAATTTCCAGCGCGGCTGTATTTCCGTGCTTTGCAATGACTTCCGCTGTGGCAAGACGAACTCTTTCTACAGGATCATGAAGCATGGAAGTTTCCTGATTAAGTAGTTTAATCTCGCCAAATCCCAGAAGAGCCTTGATTGCCGCGACCCGTACGTCCGGATCAACGTCTTTTAGGGATGATCTGATTTCCTTCAGGAACCCTGTATTTTTTGTCGCGGGCAGTATGGAAATTAATGAAGCGCGTATCTTCGCATCGGGAGATTCCAGAAGCGTTTTCGCTTTTTCTTCAAAAACATCCTTAGGATATTCGGTCAGAAGGCGCGCAAAGTCTTCTGTTTCGTCACTCTTTAATGTGGGAAGGCTTTCCAGTATGCGCTGTATGCAGAAGGGAAGGCGCAACCGTACAAGAATTTTCAATGCGCTTATGCGTACTTCGTGCGGGAATTCCGCACGGCTGCCGTTTAATATACGGAAAGCTTCCGGTAGAATACAATCCGGTCTGAAGCTGCCGAGTATCTGTTCAAGTTTATCCCTTGGAGAAAATGTTGAATTTCTTAGAAACCTGAATAAAATCGGCGGGAATATCAACTCGGCTTTTACAGGAATACGGGGTAACAGCAGATCGAGGAAAAGAGGATCGTTTTCCTTCTTTTCAAGTTCTTCCGCTAAAAGTTCGTATGCTTTTATATTTCCGTTGATTGATATTGCTTCCAGAGTTTTTGTGTATATTTCTTTTGTTAAAGGTTCAGGTTTTTTATTGCTAAAAAAGGCAAAGACTTTTTTTGCAAGAAGGCAAATACCATCGTGCGTTCCGTTTGATTCTGCAAACAATCTTGCGACAACCAAAAGCGGTCCTCCGTCATTTGAAGGATAATCTTTCAGAAAACCCGAAACATTGACCTCAAGCGCTTTCTGCAAAAGATTTATATTTTGATCGATTTTATTCGGTTCATCAAAGGTGTTTTGCGCGAGGATTGATGACAATACTCCGCACTTATCAAGAAAAGCTGCGGCGGGAAACCGGAGTTCTTTATCGTCGCTTTCAAGAATTGCCATTGCAAAAGATCTGTCTTCCAGGGAATCCGGATCAAGCAGTTCCAGCACTCTGAAAGTTTCATCGGTATCAAAATCTTTTTCCATGAGGCTGTAAAGATCCATGTATTCCCCGGCGATTCGCCTGCGGGCTGTTTTGCGTACTTCATATACAGGATCTTTAACCAGTTTTTCCCATAATATATTCCAGACTTTCTCCCTTTCGTCTGTATTGAAATTTTCTGTAAGTATTTTTCTTACCAGCGGATGTGAATCCATGAGTCCCGCTTCAAGGCTTCTTTGAGCAAGTTCCTCCTTGTCCAGCAGAAGAATCTTGTATGCAAAATAACGGGCATACCATTCAGATTCGCCTGTAAGATCCCGAAGGAGGACGCTGTGGTTATCAAGGAATGTCTTGCCTGATGCCGGATCAAAATCTTCGCCTCTACAAGACTCCGCCAACAGACGGATTACTTTTTCTTCTCCTTCATCTTCCATCCATTCAAAAAAATATTTTTTCAGATGCGGATGATTCCCTGCCGCAAGAAATGCCTTAAATAAAGCTGACTGGGGACAATAAAGAAGGACGCGCCGCAGATCGGCTGTTCTTGGCAATGATGAAGAAGAAAGCTTCTGCACCCATTTATCCGCCAGTCCTGTTTCTCTAACAATCTGGGGTCCCATTTGGCGCGAGTATCTTTCCATGCGTTTTGAATAAAGCGTCAGCCTGTCAGCAGGATAATGCTTTTGGAATGTTTGAATGGCTTCCGCATGTTCATCGGTATTATGGGTACTATTCATTTTTCGCAGCCTGTATTTGAAAATACGGGTATGTATAAACCAAATCAGAAAAAGCGCGAGGAGAATCAACGCTGCAAGAGCGCAGATGTAAACCCATGCCGGTAATTCTATTTTTAATATTGAATTTAACGCCGCTATCATTTAAAACCCCTTAAAATATTGGACTTGTTTGACAACTCGGTTAGTCGCCGAATAACACTATTTTAATTTAAACCCAGCACATTAAATATTTGAATGGGTTTTTCCTTTCCTTTTACACGTATTGATTCTCTTTTTTCAAGTTTAAACGCGTTTCCTAATTGTTCTTTGGTTGATTTGGAGATGATTACTTCATCAGGTCCTGCTACGCCTTCCAGTCTCGACGCGAGGTTAACCGTATCACCGATAACGGAATATTCCATTCTCTGCATGCTCCCAAGGTTTCCCGCCACAAGAGGTCCTGTATTGACGCCTATACCGACGCGAAGACGCGAAGCGTCTTTTTTAAAAAATTTTCTTTTTGTTGAACGAACCAGCTTTTGAATCGCCAGTGCGCATGAGACAGCGTTAATTGCGTCATCCTTGTCAGGCAGCATTGGAACGCCCCATACCGCCATAATGCAGTCCCCGATAAATTTATCAATATAGCCTTTATACTGCACGATATTTTCTACCGCCGCGCTGAAGTACTCGTTTAAAATTTCTACGATTGCCTGCGGATCGCGGTTCTCCGAAAAACTTGTATAGCCGCGGATATCGGCGAAGAAAACGGTGGCGTTTCTTTTGTCTCCGCCAAGTTTTATATTATCAGGGGATTCCATCAGGCTTGCCACTACCTCCTGCGACATATACCGCGTAAACATGTCCTTAATCACGCGTCTTTCATCGCTGACAGCCTGTACCGTTTGTTTCAGTTCCTTTTCCCTGGTCTGGTTTGTGAATAACAGCGTTAAGCCTTCTTTTTTTCCCCTGGGAGTTTTTAACGGCGAAACATTGAGAGAGTAGTCCAGTTCATTTCCATCGCCTTTAAAGATTCCTTCAAGTCCAAGTATTTCATTTCCGTTATTCTGACAATCTGTAATTGTTCTTATTGTTCTTGCCGAAAGCGATTTCTGGAAAGTCTTGTCAAAATTGCGGCCAAGGTCTTTTTCCCTGAGATTCATTGATAGCGCGGCTGCTTCATTAAAGTAATATATTTTTCCTGACGCGTCTGTGGTGATGATCATGTTGGTCATTGAATTAAATACATTATCCTGATACCTTTCCATGGCATCGATCTTTTTGTTGGACTCTTTCGTTTCCTCAAAAAGAAGTGATGTTTGCATCGCGCCGGCTGCGAGTTTTGTATAAGAGTCCAGAAAATGAAAGCGGCGCCGGTTAAAGAAACACGGTTTAAGTGAGACAGCAAACATAACGCCGATTTCGCGCGGCGGGCTTACAATTGGGAGAGCCATTCCGCTTTTCATTTCGGGATTAATCAGAACTTCCCTTAAAAATCCGGCGGTTATATTTTCTTTTTGTGCCTTTCCTTTTTCCAGCGCTTGTTTATTGTTAAAAATCAGAGCCTCTTTACATTCGCGCAGAAAAAGTACAAGCTCGCTTGTTCCGGAAATTGTTTCAGGCACCGGATACCTTCCCCTTTTGAACGCAAGTTTCAAATCGCTTTTACGATCATCCGCATCCTTTAAAATATAGAAAGCAGTCAGATCAACGCGGGAAATGTCCTGAGCCTGTTCGACAAATACGCTGACAAGGTCTTTAAAGTTTCTTTCACGCGCCAGAAGCGCGCCTGCTCTTACCAGATCCTGATCGGCGGGAAGATCAACCTCCTCGGCTTTTTTAACGGCAGATTGATTCCTGTTAATGAGAGACTTTATACCCTGAGCAATAAAACTCATGGTAGATAATATAACATGTTTGTTGTTAAAAAGGAAGAGGGCTGGATTTGCAGGATTTATATAAATTTTCCTGTTATTATACCCTTGCTTGATAATTTTATGTAAAAATGTGTCAAAATAATTATGGAAATTCTGTTTGGAACATGAAATAATAATCAATGCAAGGAGAAAAGATATGAAAAACGAGAGACGGTTTTGTAAATGCTCCCATTGCGGGAATATTATCAGTTATGTACATTGCGCAGGACCGGGCGTGGTTTGCTGCGGTGAAGAAATGCAGGAAATGAAACCAAATACCGCCGATGCATCAAAGGAAAAGCACGTCCCTGAAGTTTCCCGCGATGGAAATAAAATAACAGTTACTGTGGGAAGTGTACCCCATCCAATGACTGATGAACATCATATTGCATGGATCGTTGCTGCCGAAGGAGACAGGACGCAGCGTGTTGTTTTACCGCATACTGGAGCTCCGTCCGCCGGGTTTATAACCGGAAGCGGACTGGTTACTGTTTATGCGTACTGTAACTTGCACGGGCTATGGATGGCAGAAGCATAAAATACCGGTTTATATGGGGCTGTCCTAAAACAAACAGGAACTGAAGGATCGCAGATTTATATATCTTTAAATTTTTCCTTTTCCTCAAAAAATATTTCGGCGATTTCGGGATCGAACATTTCATCGGTGCTGTCCATGACAATTTTTACCGCGTCTTCCGGTGTAAACGCTTTTTTAAACGGGCGTTCTGAAACAAGAGCGACATAAACGTCGATGATTGCCATAATGCGCCCGTGAATAGGGATGTTCAGCTTGTCCAGTCCGCGCGGATATCCGTTTCCGTCCCAGCGTTCATGATGATAACCTGCAAACAATCTGGCATATTCCAGAAATTTAAAATTTGTTTTTGTCAGTTTATCAATTTGGTCAAATACACACTCCCCTTCAATGGCATGAGTTTTCATGGTTTCGAATTCATCGAAAGTAAGTTTGCCCGACTTATTCAGAATGGAGTCTGAAATAAAGATTTTACCTATATCGTACAACTGCGCAGCAGAGTAGAATATATCCAGATCAAGTTTACTTAACTCGTCGGTATATTTCCCGCGTCTTATCAGCGCTTCCGTTAAAATTTTTAAACATTTAATTACACGTTCTATATGCCCGCTGGTGATATTATCGCGGCTCTCGATAATATCCGCGAAAACAGCTACCATGCTGTCCTGAAGTTTTTGCATCTGCGTTATCTTTTCAGAATTTGCGCCGCTGCTGTCCGCCGTTAAAACATTTTCCTGCATTTTAAGCTCCGTTGAAAATATGATAAAAAAGCTTACGTCATTCTAACATGAATAATGAGGAAATTCAATGGCGAAGGAAATTAATAATTTCAGGATTCTGGCTAATCCTGCCAATTTTTTATCAGGACTTCATTTACATTGCCTCTTCCGGCAGAATTAGAATTAATCGCCCTTTTTGCCTGTACAGATATAATTTTAAATATTTTCCTTTTATATAATTTCCTGATAAAATCAGTATCAGAGTTGCTTAACAGGCATTTTACCCCTTGATTGGTTAATTTATTAAAAACATTGTAAAGCCGCTCCTGCCCGGTTTCATCAAATCCATTTGCCTGATAACCAGTAAAATTGGTTTTATCGGGACTATGATATGGAGGATCAAAATATACAAATGACATTTTATCTGCTGTTGAAACTGCATTTTCAAAATCACAATTTAAAATATTGATTTTACTGGTATTTAAATAGCTACTAATCCGGCGCAGTATAATCTCTTCACATATTGCAGGATTCTTGTATTTTCCGTAAGGTACATTAAAAAACCCCTGTGAGTTGACACGATATAAGCCATTGAAACATGTTTTATTTAAAAAGATGAGACGGGCTGCTTTCTCAATATTCGATAACTTGTTAAATTTTTCCGGTTCACGATCAATATTTCTGATTTTATAAAAATTGTTTTCATCATTTTTTTTTTGATATTTATTCAGTAATGCGGCAAGTTCGTCAATATTATCCTTTATTACATTATATGTTAGAATTAATTGCCCGTTAAAATCGTTTATAACGGCTTTTTTGGGCTGCAGGTCAAAGAAAACAGCGCCGGCTCCCAAAAACGGCTCAAAATATGTAAGGCTATCGATATTGTCCGGAAGATTTTTCTTAATTTCTGCTAACAACTGTCTCTTGCCTCCCGCCCACTTTAAAAACGGCTTAACAGGAGAATTGTTTTTTATCATACGAGTATGGTATAAAGGCTTTTGAAAAAAGTAAAGAAATTAATAAATTGCGTTTATTTTCCCTGTTCATTTAAAAATTCCCTGAAACGTTTCAATTACGCCGCCCAGCCATTTTACTTTTTCCGGAAATACACCCCGTTCGGAGGAAATGTCAAAAAAATAGTTCTATATTTTTTCATCTTTTATATCAGCGTCATCTCAAGATGTACAGGCTTACCGTCAACATTGACAGTCAAAGGCTCTCCTTCTGTCAGTTTTAATATAAAGCCTTCGCGGGAAACCGTAACTTTAATCCTTCTGCCTCTTATCGGCAGCATGAAACCAGTTTTCAGCTTCGCTGTCGCTTTAGGCAAGTTTTTCCTTTAATTGCACATAACGTTTGGGGAATTCTTTCCGTATTTTTTCCAGCGCTTTGCAGGCATTGCGCATATTTTCCGCCGCCATGCTGGCAGTATTCATTAATCATCGGTGTAAAAACGGGATTAAAACTCTGCTGTGTATCGTCAGGTAACATTTTTCTTAATGATAAAACAGCCTGACAATGCAAACGGAATCTGTTGTTTTTTACCCGCTGTACAACAATGGTTTTATTCCTGTCAGTGTGATTTTTTTCTGTAACAAGAGCGCTGCCGTAAGGTCCGTAGTCAATAGGGGGATTTGTATCTCTTGTGTGATTTATTACATTTGTACTAATTTCTGATATAAACGCAGCTCTCCGTTGAAATTTAAAGGAGTCGCATGGTATTCAATAACCATAAGATTCCGTCTGGTAGAACTGACAAATCGGCTTATTTTAATGTGAATACGGCGTTTTTCTGGGGATTCCCATATTAAATTCCTTATTAATAAGCCGTTTCTTAAATCAAGATTTCTCTTATATGAAAGTAATTTTCCATTCCGCTTATCGAATTCTTCGCAGCATAAGTACAGTTTGATTTTTTTTGTTCGGTACATTCAGCATGGTCTGGCTTTTTTCAGGATATCCGTAACCCAGTTCACCGTAACGGATTGTTTCACTTTCATAAAAGCCGTTAATGAAATTTCCTTCCAAGTCGGAATTCCCGAAAGGATTGGGAATCTTCGCACCGCTGATGCCGAATAAATTTACCGCCGACTTGATCATGCCGAAATGGGGATTAAGAAGCAGGAGAAACAGCACTCCCATGGCGGCTGTCGGTATTATATTCCGCCGGCGGCATTCGCGGTTTTGTATTCGATTAACATTTTTTGAACATAACCTACCGCGGAAATTACTTCGGGTGTGATGTCGGAACGCTGTAAATTCTGCCGTCTGCCATGTTAAACTCAAGTGATTTTGGATCAAATTCAGTGAATAAATAGCTGAAATAATCCGCCGCGAAATCTGTTCCCACATGGTAATTGATAACCCTAAGCTTGATTTTCCCGTCATCCGCGCCTTTTTTTACAGCTAACAAACGCGGCGAGCGTAATTCCGATAATTAAAACACAAGTAAATGTTTTAAAGAAATTTTTCACGATCCTCCTCCTGATAATTTTGTTTTATTAGAATCTAATATCGAAACTGATTTTTTTATGATTATTACTTTAGGTATGTGTTGATTTTTTAATGAAAAGTACGGTATAATTTTATTCGTTCTATTGTGGCTGCCATGTCTGTAGTTTCACAATGTAATGTTTTAATTATGGGGAATAAATTTGTTACATCTGGGCGTAGATGTTGGTTCCACAACCGTAAAAGCAGTATTAATCAGACCTGAAACAAAGGAAGTTCTTTTTTCAGGGTATGAACGTCATCATGCCTGCCAAAGCGAAAAAGTCTATTCTCTCTTAAGAGAAATTTTTTTTAAGTATCCCAATGAAAGCATAAAACTTGTCTTCTGCGGATCCGGCGGCAGGATCATTGCAGAGACGATTAATGCGCCGTACATACAGGAAGTAGTCGCCAATTCCATCGCAGTCAGGACATTTTTCCCGCAGACAAAAGTTGCGGTGGAACTTGGCGGACAGGATGCGAAGATCATCTTTTTTTATCATGATGAGACATCAGGGCATCTTTTAGCCGGAGACATGCGCATGAACGGAAGCTGTGCCGGAGGGACAGGCGCATTCATTGATGAAATTGCCGCTCTTCTTCGCATTCCGGTTGAACAATTTGACGAATTTGCCGCAAGAGGCACTCAGGTTTATGATATATCAGGACGCTGCGGTGTTTTCGCAAAAACCGATATTCAGCCGCTTTTAAACCAGGGCGGAATTCCTGAAGATATCGCGCTTTCAACTTTTCATGCAATTGCGAAGCAGACTATCGGCGGTCTTGCACAGGGTCTTGAAATAAAACCGCCGGTGATTTTTGAAGGCGGCCCTTTAACTTTTAACCCGACTTTAATTAAGGTTTTTGCCGAAAGACTCAATCTTGTTGATTCTGATATTATAACACCGCCTGGTAGTGAAATTTTTGTCGCTTACGGTGCGGCTCTTTCCGCAAATGAATTTTTCAATGATTACAATAAACATTTCAGTCCGGAAGCGGCTCTGACTTCGCTCTCCATGCACAGGGAGATTGTTACGGGGAATGCCGATAAGCTTAACGCCAGCTTTTTTACAGACAAGAGAGAGCGCAAGGAATTTCTTGAGCGCCATAAAACCCGCTATATTACGCATGATTTTGAAATGTTAAAGCAGCTTAAGGGCGAAACCATCCGCGTATTTCTTGGAATTGACGCGGGATCAACTACGACCAAGTTTGTACTAATGGACGATGAAGAAAATGTAATTGACAGTTTTTACAGTCCCAACAAAGGCGAACCATTAAAGGTAGTCAGGCAGGCGCTTCTTGACACATATAAAAAATACAAAGACGCCGGAATCAATCTTGAGGTCAAAGCTCTGGGAACTACCGGTTACGGCGAGCTTCTTTTTGACAAGGCGTTAGGTGCTGATTTTCATACTGTTGAAACTGTAGCGCACGCGGCGGCGGCGCAAAAATATGTTCCCGGCGTAACTTTCATTCTGGATATTGGCGGCCAGGATATGAAGGCAATCAACATAACAAATAATATCATTACAAATATTACTGTCAACGAAGCCTGTTCTTCCGGGTGCGGCTCATTCCTGGAAACATTCGCGGAAACCTTGCATATTCCCGTTGAAAAAATCGCGGAGAAGGCTTTCAATGCGAAAAATCCGGCAAAGCTCGGAAGCCGCTGCACTGTCTTTATGAACAGCACGATAATCACAGAACAAAAAAACGGCAAGCAGGCTGATGATATAATGGCGGGACTTTGCCGTTCAATAATTGAAAATGTATTTACAAAAGTTATCAGAATTTCCAATCCCGCTCAGCTCGGAGACAAGATCGTTGTTCAGGGGGGGACTTTTAAAAACGACGCGGTTTTGCGCGCGTTGGAACAGTATCTGGGAAGAAATGTCGTCCGCGCCCCGTATCCCGGCGAGATGGGCGCGATAGGAATTGCCTTGCTGACAAAACGGGAAATTACCGAAAATGGATATACTTCACCTCACGGATCCGGCGATAATACCCGCTTTATTGGGTTTGAAGCGCTCAATGATTTTATTTATAAACAGGAAGCCAATTTAATTTGTCTTTTCTGTACAAATAATTGCAACCGTACTTTGGTACGGTTTCCCAAGCATCCGTCCGCGCCGGAAGGATTAACCTGGGTTACGGGAAACCGCTGCGAACGCGGAAAAATTGTGGGTGATCCTTCCAATCAGGCAGTTAAGGAAGAAGCTGCCAAAGTAACAGCCATTATGAATTCTGTTCCGGATATGATTAAAATCCGCGAAGAACTTTTATTTAAGGATTATTCATTTTCACGTTTACTGCCGGAAAAAAATATAACGATAGGCATTCCGAGAGTGCTGGATTTCTGGAGGGATCTGCCTTTCTGGAAATCTTTCTGGGGAGCTCTTGGATTTAAAATAAAAGTTTCCAGGAAAAGTTCAAAGAAGCTGTACGAGCAGGGACTTCAATATGTGGCATCTGACACAGTCTGTTTCCCGGCTAAACTTGTTCACGGACATATACAGGATCTATGTAAAAACGGAGCGGACAGGATATTCTTCCCTCAGATAAATCATTTACCGTCTGACAATCCTGAGCGATTCAGTACATTTACCTGTCCCGTATTGAAAAGTTATCCTCTTTCGATCCGTTATTCAAATGATCCTGAAGGCAAACACGGCATTGTACTGGATGCGCCGCTGTTTCACTGGTTTACAGACAGGGACAGGGATTACCAGCTCTGCCGTTTCATTCAGGAAACGTTTAATATTTCGCATAACGTGTGCCTTGCTGCGATAAAACAGGGAATGGCGTCTCTTGAAGAATTTAATAAAACTCTGGTTGAATACGGCAAAAAAATTATTGAGGAAACCAAAAAGAAAGATGGTTTCGCGGTAGTCATTTCCGGAAGGCACTATCAGTACGATGATCTTGTAAACCATAATCTGTCCAGATATTTCACAAGTGTCGGAGTGCCGGTACTCACTGTTGATTCTCTTCCCGGTCTCGGTAAAATCTCACTTACGAAATCGCGGCTTGATATAACCAACAACAATCATGCGCGGCTGCTGTCAGGTGCAATTTTCGCTGCGGAACATCCGTTGCTGGAGTATGTCGATATTTTCAGTTTCGGCTGCGGGCATGACGCTCTTTATGCCGATGAAATAACCCGAATTATGAGCGAAATATCCGGCAAGTCTCCGCTCGTTTTAAAAATGGATGAGAGCGAAATTGCGGGACCACTGCGGATAAGGGTGCGTTCATTTATCGAAACTGTAAATATCCGGCGGAAAAAAGAATCGTTAAATGTAAAACCGCTCGGCGATCCATTCCCGGTTAAGTACTACAAAAAAGACAATCAGAAAAAAACTGTACTTGTCCCCAATGTAAGCAGGGCTTTCTGTCTGATAATAAATGCTTGCCTTAACAATAGGGGTATAAAAGCTGAACCGCTTCCCATGGGAAATATGGAAGCAATAATGATGGGGAAAAAATATGTGCATAACGATATTTGTTTTCCCGCTCAAATTATAATCGGTGAAGCCATCGTTGCCCTGAAAAGCGGTAAATACAATCCTGAAAATGTAGCCGTGGGTACCGGCAAGTTAATATGCGACTGCCGTCTTGCCAATTACATGACGCTTGCAAGAAAAGCGCTTGATGAAGCCGGTTTCCCATGTGTGCCGGTTGTCGCAACTGATCTTTATGATTCAAAAAACGCCCATCCCGGATTTAAGCTTACCCCGCTGGATTACGCAAGAATGCTTTTCGGACTTGTAGAAACGGACGCTCTGGAATTTCTGCGGAGAAAAATAAGACCGTATGAAGATGTCAAAGGCGAGACTGATCTTGTCGTTGAAAACGCAATTCTGGAAATAGCCGGCGGTTTTGCCAAAGGCGGTATACCGGGCTCGTTGGGAGCGTTCAAAAGAGCGGTAAAAAAACTTTGCAAAGTCGGCTATGACCGCAGCAAACCAAAAGATACTGTCTTTATACAGGGTGAATATCTTTTAACGTTCCATCCTGGTTCCAATCTGGAAATTGAGCGATATCTGGAAAAAAACGGTATGGAAGTCGCGCTCCCCAGAATGCATGATATATATCGTCAGCTTTTTGTTTTTCACACAGTCACCGAGATGAAGGAATTCAATGTTAAACATTCCCTGTTTGATACTGTGTTTTCAAGAGCAGGGGACAAGTTTGTCGATTTTGCAAGCGTTTTGATTGATAAAATCGCAGGAAAACATCCTTTGTATGAAAATGCGCTGCTTTTGCCGGAAGCAGCAAAATTAAGCGACCCTGTTATGCATCATTCGGTAATGTCAGGGGAATCATATCTGATACCCGCTGATATTTTGCATTATGCCAACAAAGGCGTTCGTTCTTTTGTAATCCTCCAGCCCTTCGGCTGTCTTCCAAATCATGTCTGCGGAAGGGGTATCATTAAAAAGATAAAAGAACTTCACCCCAACATTCAAATTCTGCCGCTGGATTACGATCCTGATGTAAGCCATGCAAATATTGAAAACCGTCTGCAGATGCTTATTATGAATGCACGTAACTTCAGGAAGGCGTCAGCGTAATGACCAGGCTGAATGTTTCCGAATTTTTTTTTCTGCTTTATTTTTTTTCCATTGTCGGCTGGATTGGCGAATCAATTATGGAATCAGTTGTACGCAAACGTTTTGTAAGCAAGGGTTTCTTTAAAGGACCTTATGTTCCGGTACATGGACTGGGCGCTTTTGCGATATATTTAATTTGCTTTCCGCTGAAGCCGTATCCGTATTTGGTTTTTATTGTAAGCATGCTTGTTTGCACCATCGTTGAATATCTTGCGGCGCTTTTACTGGAAAAGGTTTTTGGCGCGAAAGGATGGGACTACACAACATATCCATTTACGAAAAATTGCCATTACAAGGGACGAGTAGCAGTATCTACATCGGTGTTTTTCGGTATTGTTGGGATGGGAATAATTTATTTTTTCTGGGATTTTTCCGTTTTTCTTATGAGGCTGATGGAAGAAAAAACGCTTGTTATTATCGACATTGTATTATACGCAATCTTTGTTACCGACCTTGTTTATACGGGAACAAAAGCTATACGAAATAAAAAGGCAGGTATTCCCAATAAAACAGCCGGCATTGAACATTTAGCGCTTCAGGCTGAAAATATTGAAGAAGGCGCTCCCGCAGCATGAAGAACACGGAGCAATTTGAATCCTTTGCGAAAGAAATTCTTGAAAGCGAGATTTTCGGGCAGAATAAATCCTTCATTCAGCACGGCAGTATAAGCATTTATGAACATTGTTATGATGTAGCCCGTTTCAGTTTTCTTATGGGAGAATTTTTTAAGGTAAAGGATATGAAGAGTATGGTGCGATCTGCGCTTTTACATGATTTTTTTCTGTACGACTGGCATGTCCCCGAAAAGATGTGGTCTCTCCATGGATGGACGCACCCTGTCGCTGCCGCGGAAAACGGAAAAAAATATTTTAATGTAAGTGAAAAAGAATATTCAATGATACGCACGCATATGTGGCCGTATACTCTTCTTCATTTTCCAGTATATAGAGAAGGCTGGATTATATGTTTTGCAGATAAATTTGTCTCTTTATGGGAAACCCTTTTCAGGCGTTTTAAAAAGAAAAATTAACGCCGGAAAACAACATACGTATTTATTCTGAGGAAGATGATGGTCTTATAATTGATATGAAAGACGGGATTATAAAAAGTTATTTAACAAGTTGAGCGTTTTTAAAAATTTGGTTTTCCGTTTATATTCACAAATTGGGTTTGTTCGACAACCCGATTAGTTGTCTCACAAACCTTAGCGGATAAATGGCGTAAATATCCTTGTTTCTTTTTCAGGTAGCCCATAACGTTCTTTGCCAAGGGCTATGCTCTTTATAAGAAACGCCATATTTCTGCCCAGTACCCGCATTGTCTGCATTCCTTCTTCGTCTTTTCTGACATCATCGGGGGAAAAACCGTGTACTTCATTCCAGTATTGGCTTGAAACGATAGGCATGCCCGATATCGTGAAGTACTTGTTTAGTACGTCAAATGTTGATGAACAGCCTGTTCTCCTTGCCGAAACAACAGCCGCGCCGACCTTCATTGTCTTGTCGAATGAAGAGCTGTAGAAAAGCCTGTCCAGAAAGGATATAACACTGCCGTTAGCTGACGAGTAATATACGGGCGAACCGATTATCAGACCGTCGCATTCCGCGAAAACCGGAGCTGCATCGTTAACCAGATCATTGAATACGCATTTTTTTATTTCGCTGCATTTTCGGCAGCCGGTACAGCCGCGGATGTCTTTACCGCCCACATGGACAAGTTCCGTTTCAATTCCGTTCCCGTTCAGGGTTTTCGCAGCTTCGTTCAGCGCGGTAAAGGTGCAGCCGTTTGCGTTTGGGCTGCCGTTGATTATCAATACTTTCATTTTATTCCTCCTATACTGTATTTTGCAAAAACAATCACTCATATCTTAACGCTTCAATGGGATATAGTTTAGCAGCTTTGAGCGCCGGATAATAACCGAATAAAATCCCCACTAATGCGGCGAACATGGCGGAAACAGCGACAATTAAAGGATTAACTGTTGTTGGAACCCCGATGTTTGATAATATCCGGCACGCAAGAAAAGCCATGCCAATTCCCATCACTCCTCCCATGAGACTTAAAATCACAGACTCGGCAAGAAATTGAAAGAGAATGTCCCGTTTTCTGGCTCCTACAGCCATTCTGATGCCAATTTCCTTTGTACGTTCTGTTACCGATACCAGCATAATATTCATGATGCCGATGCCACCTACCAAAAGTGAAATAGCGGCAATTGCAGTCAGCAGTCCTGTCAGGATTCTTGAAGTTTCAGATGCCATATTGATCGTGTCGCTTTGATTTGTAACGGCGAAATCGGAATTTATCCCATCGGGGATTTGTCGGGACTCGCGCAGCAATAATTCAATTTCTCTTTGCGCTGTTTCCATATATTCCCTGCCGATTACGCTTATAACAATATGGTTGACATAAGGAGAATTATTAAGGCGTGTCATCGCGGTATCCATGGGAACAATGATTATATCATCCTGATCCCTCCCGTCCAAATCCGCTCCCTTGCTTTCAAAAAGACCGATAACCGTAAAATATTCAGTTCCTATTCGTATCTGCTGAGCCAGAGCTTTTTCCGCATCGCCGAAAAGATTTTTAGCTGTGGTGCGGCCTAAAACCGCTACAGTGTTACGGAGAGCCAAATCTTCTTCTTCAAAAAAATACCCGGCATTTACATTCCAGTTACGGGCAATGAGGAAATCCGGTTCCACCCCCTGAAGTCTGACTTGAACACTTCCTTCTCCGCCGATCACATTTGTGTTGTTGTTTTGGACAACGCCGGAAATCGCTGACGTATAAGTCGATTCGTCTTTTAGTTTTTCAAGATCTTCTTTGCTGAATGCGCTCCTTCTGGTATAGGTAGTCTGTATATGGCGTGGAGGCGGTCTGTGGTTGATCTGCAGCAGATTGGTTCCCATGGCGCTGATACGCTCCTCGATGGCGCGTTGTGAACCTTCTCCCATCGCGACCATGACGATTACTGAACCAACTCCGATTATAATACCCAATGAAGTCAGAAGGCTCCGCATGCGGTTGCGAAAGATTGAACGGAAGCAACTGTATAAAAGCAGGAAAAAACTCATTTTAGTTTAATAATTTCTCCCGCAGAATCACCTGTTTGCCTTCAAGGTCTTCCGGTGAAATGATCTCGGTTAATGTGCTGGTGCTTATGCCGGTTTGTACCTGTATTACTTCAAGCGAACCGTCATTGTTCATATACCAGATATTGCGAAAAACAACAGCCGCGCGGGTACCTCCGCCGGAAGCAGGTCTTGGAGCCGGTCTTGACTGTGCGCCTGTCAACAACCCGACAAGACCTGTGCTTGCTTTTTTCCCTGAGTTCTGAGCCGATAATGTTTGTTCACGCTCTTCTATTGCGGCATTTTGCTGGTCTATGTCCATGTTGGCAAGGCTCGCCATGAATTCCATTTCTTCAATTTTTTCCGCGCTCAGGACTGAAGGCTGATAGCGCAGTGCGGCGTTTGCGACTACAAGAGTATTTTCACTTTGCTGCACGACGAAATTTACCGCGCATGTCATTCCGGGAAATAATATTCCGTCGTGATTTTCAACAGCGATAATCACAGTGTAGGTAACTACATTGTTTGACACTACCGGCATCATGTTGATATTTTCAACCGTTCCTGTGAATCTGCGGCCGGGAAGGCTTTCCAAAGTAAAACGCACAGCTTGTCCCCTTTGTATGGAAACAACATCAAGTTCACCTACCGCCGCCTGAATTTGCATTTCCCTTAGATTTTCCGCAAGGGTAAAAATGGCCGCTGAGTTATTACTGGAGGAATCAACCACCGTATCGCCTGCGTTTATATGGCGGCCAAGCACAATTCCGTCAATCGGCGACGTGATATAGGCGTATTGATTTATCTCGGTTTCAATAACGCGTAAATTCGCTTCGGCGGCTTCAAGGTCGGCTGTCATATTTTCCAATGCTGTCCTGCCGGATCTGAACTCGAATTCTGAAATTAAATTTCTTTCCAATAAAGATTCCTGACTGCGGAAATTCATTAATTGCAGCTCATAATTGGCGCGGGCTTTCCTGACAGTGGAAAGCTGTTGATCGCGTTTTAACCTGATTACATCAGTGTTTAATTCCGCAAGTATATCGCCTGCTTTAACTGTATCATTATTATTGACAAAGACTTTTTCAACTCTGCCGCTCATGCGGGGCAGCACCTTGACTATTGCAACAGGGTTGATGGTACCGCTGGATGTAACCGTACGTTCCAGAGTGCTTAGCCGTATAACGGTGTACTCATAAGTAACTGATCTTGTTTTTCCTCCGGAGCACATACAGAAAAAGCTGATAATCAGAATAGATATTGCAAATATCGATATTTTAAAAATACAGCTTTTCATCAGGACTCCATTGATATTTATTTTCAGGCAGATTCGCTTTTTACACCGGTTTTATACTTTGCAAAGAGCTCGGCTATGCTGTGTATACTCAGTTTTCTGTACAGGTTTTGCTGGTGATACAGTACTGTACCGTAACTGATTTTAAGAACATAGGCGATTTCTTTGGGGGAAGTGCCTTTTAACAGCATCGTAAAGATTTCCTGCTCTCTGGGTGTTAAATCCAGATGATCTTTATCATTTATCGCTTCCGTTTCCGCAAGGGGCCGGGAGTATTCTTCCATATCCCGCAAGTATAAACCGTCTGTCCAGTCAGCATCGAACAGCCTTTTTTGTATGAACGGCATAAACAGGAAACACAAAGTAACAAGAACCAGAACAACTCCGAAAGCCAGAAACCTGTTGGCTTCATCAAAGTAATTGAAGTAAGCAGAAAAGATTCCGGAAATAATAAAATACTGGATAAAAAATACAATACAGTAAAGTTTAAACATTCGCAGTGATTTACTGCGTTTAATGGCGCCTGCGCACATATAACAGATGATAATGTAGCCGAGGCTGTCTCCAAGACCGTACGCAAAGGAACCGGAAATGATTGCCGCGGATGAGTTGTATAAAAGAGCTCCCAATCCGAATAAAGTAAAGGCCAGAAACATAATCCATATATATAATGCGCTGCGTCCTTTCAATAGCTGAACAATAACAATTAGACCAATTGAAACAACAGTTCCCAGCCCAAAGGCGAAACTTGAAACGCTGTTTTCCGCCCACTCAATGTAATTGCTCATGCACATTATCATATAATGAACAACGCCCAATCCAATAACAAAAGGAACGCCTGAACCTTTACCGCTGCTGTTGGTGCCGTAAGTTCCGTTCCCATAAAGTCTGGCGGTGCAAAAAACAATGATAATAAAAATTATCATCACGATAATTCTGATCCAGATATTGCTTTCCGCATGAAAGCCCGGAAATATTTCCCATGCGGCGTAATAAAAACCGTAGTATAACTGGATAATAGTCATGCCTGCCAGACGTTCAATATTATTTAACATAAAACAAAACAGGTAAAAAGCGCAGGCTGCGCTTAACCCGTTAAAAAATTTTAAAGCCATAAAAATCGCTGACTGCCTGAAACCCATCGGCATGAAAAATAAAAAAAGCAAAAGTAAAGCGGAAATGATTACCGCAATGCGCAGGGAAAGAATTATAAATCTCTCCGGTATAAAGATTAAAACGAGCCAGCCAAGACCCAATAAGGAAAACATCAGCTCAGACGAGCTAATTCCCGCCAATGCAATGCTGTGATCGTAATAACGCAGGTTACCTGCAATAACGGAGAAGGGAAAAACAAGTATCAAAGGCCATATTCCGCCCCTGATATTTCGAAAAGACAGTTCATCCCGTGTCTGCAGGAATTTTTTTATATTTGCACTTAATGTACCGGTCAAATTCTTGCGCTCCTTGAAGTTTTGGGAAAGCCCCATCTAAAAAATATTTATGGCATGTACTTTTAAAATTACCTGCCCTTTTTGTATTTTTACTTCGCAGTATATTTCAACTCTGTCAGATACGCCGACAGTCAATCCGCGCCAATTTTTGGGACTAATATCAATGGAAATTTCCCCGCTGGAGTCGCGGAAAGTGTAATTTTTCCCCCCGGGAAGAGCATTAACAATATTTCCGTTTAATATCACAAAGGAATCATGCGGAAGATTTCTGGCTTCCATGACAATAACAGGCTGGCTGATCATTACAGGCTGTCCCTGTCTGACATTAATTCTGCCTGTGCCGGTTATCGCGTGGACCTTAATTAAAACATGTCCTCTTTGTATTTTTACTTCGCCGTAGATTACAACGCTGTCGCCGGGAACAACGGATAATCCGCGCCAGTGTTTGGCGTCAATTTCAACAGCGATTTCCCCGGTATTGTCCCGGAAAGTGTAATTTTTCCCTCCGGGAAGCGTACCGGTAATATTTCCGTTTAGTATTACAAAAGAATCATGCGGAAGATTTCTTGCTTCCGTTATGGTAATGTGCCGGCTGATCATTACAGGCTGCGCGCTGTTATAAGAGCTTGGCCCTATAAATCCCTGCCCATGAACAATGGCTGCACAGAGCAAAAGCAATACAACCAGAATATAAAAAATTGAACGCCTTTTCATACAAATACCTCTTAATTATAATACCAAAAGTACTGATTATTCAGACGGGTAATCAAATACAAGCGCCACCCGTCTGTTAACACGGCTATTATACTTTTTTGATGAATCTTACATGTACCTCAGGAGTTCCCCAGTTATGCTTTGGCCAATGAACCTCGCCAAAAATTTCGATAGTATTTGATGGATCGATACTTATTCCCTGATACCACAAGTTCTGCCATTCTTTAGGACCGATTTTGACAAGAATTTCTCCTGAAGCGTCGCGAAAAACATACAGGTCTTTACCTCCGTAAAACTGAACAAGATTTCCGGTCATTACTACCGGTATTTTATGACCAAGCGTTCTTGCCTGATTTACAGTGACCGTTTGTAATTGACCGTATCCGAATTGTCCCATAGTTGCCTGAGGTCCGGAAAAACCATACCCAAACTGCCCAGGAGTTCCCATCTGCGCAAAAACGCTTCCCGCTGAAAGGAATAAAACAAAACATAAAATTAACAACATCGTATACTTTTTCATAAGTACACCTCCAAAAATTGATTTACACATTGAAAGTCATTTCATTGGCTCAATGTGCATTTATGAAAAATATAAGACCTTAAAAACTTGTTTCCAACCTATAAGACCTTATAGGTCAAGCGGTTTTTGCCTGTTTTCGGCTATAAAACCTTATGGGGTTTATGTGAATTCTTTAGGATAGAGCCTCGATATATAAACTCTTTGATTTCAAGCTGATAGAATCGTTTCCATATTGCAAACCTAACGAGGACTTTTATCAAATTTGATCAATAGAAAGACAACGAGCAGAAAGTACGGTCTGCTCTTTTGAAAATAGAGACTGCTTAGGCAGCTCATCATGTAATTCTATACATCATACTGCTTCATGGTATTACCGGCGATGAGACTTGAACTCATACATACTTGCGTACGGTAGATTTTGAGTCTACTGCGTCTGCCATTCCGCCACGCCGGCTCATGCACGCCGTAGGGCGTGCGGATGAAAAAACTCTAACGCGTTCGCGCCCAATAAACGCTGACACAACCAGTAACGGGCTGGTCAGCTTTAGCTGACCGGAGGCGCGTCCGGCTCATGCACGCCGTAGGGCGTGTAGATGAAAAAACTCTAACGCGTTCGCATCATAAAAGCCTGTTCGCATAATAATACCTTAATACTTTGCTTTATGGCAACCGCCTTATTTAACGTTTTTCTACAGCATTAAATCATCGAGTGGGATGCCCGGCTGACAGTAACATGGAGAACCTGATTTCATCAATCTAAATTGAATGGCGCGTAATGGACAGAGATTTACGCATCCATCGCATTTTTCACTTACACGGTAAAAATTAAGCTGTTGCCTGTAGCGCTGAAGTAATAATTTTTGGTCATCTTTTGTGTACTGCCTATTGCAAAGTATACAGAAGGAAATGCATAATAAGTCATGAAGTCAATAACAAAAGAACTTTGGATTAACACCAAAAAACCCAGGGAATTTATCAATATAACGGGTGAAGTTGACGCTCTGTTAAGCGAATCCGGCATTCAGGAAGGGCTTTGTCTTGTAAATGCCATGCACATAACGGCCAGCGTTTTCATCAATGATGATGAGTCCGGGCTGCATCACGATTTTGATGTATGGCTGGAAAGGCTTGCGCCCCATGAACCGGTTTCATCCTACCGCCACAACACAGGCGAGATAAACGCAGACGCGCATCTTAAAAGACAAATAATGGGGCGCGAAGTAGTTGTCGCGGTCACAGGCGGAAAACTTCACTTCGGTCCATGGGAACAAATTTTTTACGGCGAGTTTGACGGACAGCGCAGAAAACGTCTTTTAATAAAAATAATCGGCGAATGAATTGATGAATTGAAAATGCTTCAATCCGTCGGATTCCATTTTTCCTTGACAATCAACCCATATCAGGTCAATATAAAGGTAACTTTCCCAAAAGGAGCCTTTTGTGAGCCATTCAACAGATAAAATCAGGAATATTGCCATTGCCGGTCATGGACAAACCGGTAAAACCACGCTTTTTGAACATATTTTATTTGCAGGAGGCGTTATTCCGAGGGCGGAAACCCTTGAATCCGGCAAAACCACAAGCGATTCAACTCCTGAAGAAGTTGAGCGGAAAATTTCCATTTACGCGGCAATGGGTCATGTTGAAAGAAACGGAACAAAGATAAATGTTTTTGATACTCCGGGGTCATCAGATTTTTCCGGCGGAGTGATTTCCAGTTTCCGGGCTTCGGGAATGGCATTGCTAATGATTGACGGAAAATCCGGCGTTCAAATCGAAACTGTTAAATTATGGCGGAATCTGGATATAAGCGGCAAATCAAGAGGCGTTTTTATTACCAAGCTTGATAATGATCAGGCTGATTTTAACCGCACACTGGCTGACATAAAAGAAAAATTTAAAGTTGAGCCTGTTCCAGTTTCGCTGCCGATGGGAAGCGGCGGAGGTTTAAAGGGCGTTATCGATGTGCTTCACGAAAAAGCGTATGTGACGCAGGGTGACGCTCCTGAAAAAGAAGAAGCGATCCCTGCTGAGTTTAAGGACGCTGTCGCCGCAGCGCGTGAAAAACTTGTTGAAGCGGCAGCCGAAGGCGATGACAGCCTCATGGAACAGTATATCGAGAAAGGCTCTCTCTCTCCGGAAGAAATGAAGAAAGGTCTTGTTCAGGCTCTGGCGCAGAATAAATATGTTCCAGCCTTTGCGGGTTCTCCGCTTAATAACTGCGGTATTTTTCCGTTAATTGACTTTATTGTTGACGCCGCTCCGAATCCCCGGACTGTCAGCGACATTATGATTGACAGCGAAGGAAAGGAAACTCATGTTTCCATTGATCCTGACAAATCGATGGCGGCGCTTGTTATCAAAACAAACTACGATCAGTTTTCAGGCAAACTTTCGTGGCTCAAGGTCATAACAGGCAAGTTAACCGCTGACTCTGAAGCGTTAAATGTTAATGATAACAAGAAAGAGAGAATTGGAAAAATTTATACCTGCCAGGGCAAGAAACTTGAAGAAGTCAGGGAACTTAACGCAGGCGATGTCGGGATTATTACAAAGTCCGCTACTCTTAAAACAAATGATACGCTGGCTGCCGTCGATACGGGAAAAATATTTGTTCCGCTGCAGCTGCCTGAACCTGTTCATTCTGTCGCTGTTACAGCTCTTGCCAAAAAAGACGAAGACAAACTCGGTGAATTTCTTGTCCGCGCCACAGAAGAAGACAAGACTTTCCGTTTTCATTTTAACGGCGAGACAAAAGAATCCGTCATTTCCGGCATGGGTGAGCTTCAGATAAATATCATTCTTGATAAAATTAAAAACAATCAAAAGATTGAGGTAGAAACCCGCGTTCCGAAAATCGCATACCGCGAAACTATAACAAAAAAATCGGGCGCTGAGTATACGCACAAGAAACAGACAGGCGGACACGGTCAGTACGGAAAGGTCGTGCTTGAAATCGCCCCTCTTGCCCGCGGCGAAAATTATCAGTTTGTCAATGCGATTTTCGGCGGAGCGATCCCGAAGAACTACATCCCCGGCGTTGAAAAGGGCATTGTTGAAGGAATGGCGCACGGCACAATGGCAAGCTATCCTGTCGTTGACGTTGAAGTAAAAATCACTGACGGTAAATATCACCCTGTAGATTCCAATGAATTGTCTTTCAAACTCGCCGCGCGCAACGCGTTCCGCGAAGCCATGAAGCAGGCTGCTCCTACGCTATTAGAACCGATTATGAACCTGACAGTTTTTATCGAAGAAAAATTCCTCGGCGATGTTATGAGCGATCTTTCCGGCAAACGCGGCAAGATACTCGGGCAGGATTCAGCGGGCGGAATCGCGGAAGTACGCGCCGAAGTCCCCATGGCGGAGCTCCTGCGTTATTCGATTGACCTTCGCTCAATTACATCGGGAACCGGCTCTTTTAACGTGGACTTCAGCCACTACGCTCCGATTACCGGACGTATCGCAGATGAAGTTGTCAGGGCGCGCGCTGAGTTCAAGGTACAGGAAGCTGACGAATAGGCTGTTGAAGAAAGAATTATTTTGGTTTAATTGAGGCTGTTCCAAACTTGAGTTTTTGGGAATGCTGCCTTAGATTTCAATTTTTTAAACTATCGGCAAGCGTCAGCGCATACCGTTGCGGGTTAGAAAAAATACGCAGGCATGATTTCGGCAATATAACAAAGTGACAATCAATTTTCATTATAATACAGAAAAAAATGTGAATATTGTGAATCATTGAAACTTTTTTGGTTTTTAGAGGTTCTCTTAATAAATATAATATTTACTAATTCCTTTTCACATGTTATTATATTTTTCGAACGCAGTATCTACGTTATAGGAAATACCCGCTTAAGGCGTATAAATAAAGATTATCAGCTCAAACGGAGCGGATAATCGCAAGTAAGGAGTTTGAAATGAAAGATTTATTGAAGGTTGTCGGATTTATCGCGCTTGTGGCGCTGCAAACAACAATGGTGTTTGGTCAGGATGCCGGTACAGCCGGGCTTGCGTATACAGCAATAAACAATAACAATGAATACTCTGTGAAAGCAGGTACGGCAATAAGCGGCGCGATAGTGATACCGGCTAATCATAACAACAGACCTGTAACAGTAGTCGCTATCGGCGGATTTGAAAATTTACCGGGCATTACCAGCGTTGTTATAGGCGGTAACGTGGCTAAAATCGAGCTTAACGCGTTCAAGGGCTGCGTTAATCTTGCGAGACTCACCATTCCAAATAGCGTAACCAGTATCGGCGGAAGCGCTTTCGAAAACACAGGTATTTCCACTATTGTCATTTCCAATAACGTGGACACCCTCGGTCCAAGCGCGTTTAGAGGCTGCAAAAATCTCACCAGCGCCACCATCGGCAACAGAGTGACTGCTATCGGTTTGAATACGTTCGAAGGCTGCCGGGATCTTACCACTGTTGTCATCGGCAATAACGTGACTACTATCGGCGGAAACGCGTTTGCAAATTGTACAAGTCTTAGTAAAGTCACCATCGGCAGCAAGGTGACTTCCATCGAAACAAATGCGTTTTTAAACTGTACAAGCCTTACCAGTATCGTTATCCCGGCCAGTGTGACTTCTCTTAAAATGAACTCATTCAGTAAATGCGATAACCTTACCAGCATCACCCTACAGGGAACGATAAGCAAGTTGGGTTTTTCAAATAACGCATTTCCCGGCGATATACAAAGTACATATTTCATAAAGGATGAGCGCTCCGGAGGTATAGGCACTTACACCCGCGCCAACAGCGCCTCCAAGAGCTGGTTAAAAAAGTAAGAGAGTTTGCATAACTAAATTTTCGGGCAGAACGCCGTGCATGCGCTGGGCATGTACGGCGTTTTGATTTTTATATATGCAATATTTTTTTAAGCCACAGCAGCAAGCCGTCTTTTCGTTTTTCAATTTCAATGTATTCGTTTCGCTGCTGTACGCATTTATACGCGGGACGGATGATTCTGCCGCCGGTTATTATTTCTTCCAGACGGTGAGCGCACCAGCCGGCGATGCGGCTTATCGCGAAAATGGGAGTGTTAAGTTCTGCCGGAATACCTAGCATTTTATAAACAAAGCCTGAATAAAAATCGACGTTTGTGCATATTTCCTTGTCCGATCCCTTTACCCTTTTAAAGACAACAGGAACAAGGCGTTCAATAAGGCGGTGAAGGTTAAATTCTTTCATAAGTCCTTTTTCTTCGGCGAGAGCTTCGGCTTTATCGCGCAGCAGGATTGCTCGCGGATCGGTTATTGTATAAACGGCATGTCCCTGGCCATAGATCAATCTTGTCCCGTCATAGGCTTCGCCTTTCAGAATTTTTTCAAGATATGCGGATACTTCCTCTTCGCTTTCCCAGTTTTTTACGTTCTTCATGATGTTATCCATCATGCTGATTACTTTCGCGTTCGCCCCGCCGTGTTTGAAACCTTTAAGCGAGCCGATGCCTGAAGCGATTGTTGAATATGTATCGGTATCCGCAGAGGAGACAACATGAACCGCGAATGTTGAGTTATTTCCGCCGCCGTGTTCGGCGTGAAGAACCAGAGCAAGGTCCAGAAGCTGCGCTTCATATTCAGTATACTTTTGATCCGGTCTGATAAGTGATAGTAAAGTTTCCGCGGTGGAAAATGTCGGATCGGAAGGATGAATGACAAGGCTTTCATTGTCAAAATAATGTTTCTTTGACATATACGCATACGCGACAATTGTCGGGAAGCGCGCTATCAGATTGATGCATTGACGCAGTACATTTTCCGGGGATTGATCTTCGGGCGCTTCATCGAAGGGATAAAGCGCGAAAATCGAAGAGCCGAGTTTGTTCATTATGTCTTTTGACGGAGCCCTCATTATTACATCTTCCGCGAAATTTTTGGGAAGCGCTCTGTTGCTCCCAAGCAGTTCCGTAAAATCAAGAAGCTGCTTTCTGTTCGGCAATCTGCCGAAGAGCAGAAGGTAAATTGTCTCTTCAAAACAAAAACGCCCGTCTTTTGCGGCAGCTGAGGTAATGTCTTCGACATCGACTCCCCTGTAGTAAAGTTTCCCCGGGACGGCAACTTTCTCGCCTTCGTCCACTATGTAACCGTGTACTTCGCCGACGCGGGTAAGACCGACCAGTACACCGGTGCCGTCCGAGTTGCGCAAGCCTCTTTTTACATTGAACTTTTCATACAACTCGCTTTTAATATAGTTGTCATCAGTAATTTCCTTTAATTGTTCCTTGATGTTTTCCATAACTTTCTCCTTTTTGGTTACACTCCGTCTTCTTCCCTTATCTGCACGCGACGGATTTTTCCGCTTATTGTTTTTGGCAGCTCAGAGGTAAACTCTATTATACGCGGATATTTATACGGAGCGGTAGTTCTTTTTACGTGATTCTGCAGTTCTGTCTTCAATTCATCTGACGGCGAAAAATCCTTAGCAAGAACAATAGTTGCCTTGACAGCTGTTCCGCGATCCGGATCAGGGACTCCTGTGATGGCGCATTCAAGTACAGCCGGATGTTCCATCAATGCGCTTTCCACTTCAAACGGTCCGATGCGGTATCCCGAGCTTTTGATAACATCGTCATTGCGTCCGACAAACCAGTAGTAGCCGTCTTCGTCTTTCCAGGCTACGTCGCCTGTGTAATAGATGTTATTGTACCATACGCTTGAAGTAAGAGATTTGTCCCTGTAGTATCCTCCGAACATTCCGTATGGCTTTTTAATATCCGTTCTGACTATTATCTGTCCTTCTTCGCCCATGCTGCATGGCGAGCCGTCATCACGCACAAGGTCGATATCATAACCGGGAGCCGGCTTGCCCATTGAACCTGGTTTCGGTTCAAGCCACGGCCATGTGCAAAGTGAAACTGTAAGTTCAGTCTGACCGTAACACTCCCTCAGTTTAATTCCTGTGCCTGCAAGGAACTGTTCGTAAATCTCAGGGTTTAAGGGTTCTCCCGCGACACTGCAATGCGTAAGTGCGGAAAAATCGTATTTTTTCAAATCTTCCTTTATGAAAAAACGGTAAATTGTCGGAGGAGCGCAGAAACTTGTCAGGCGGTATTTGCTCATTACTTCCAGCATAGCGGAAGGCACAAACCGGTCATAATCATAGATAAAAATCCCCGCTTCACACAGCCATTGACCGTAAATGCAGCCCCACGCAGCCTTCGCCCAGCCTGTGTCGGCGACTGTCAGATGTAATCCGTCAGGGATTACCTGATGCCAATATCTCGCGGTTGCAATATGCCCCAGCGGATAAGAAAAATCATGGCGAACCATTTTCGGCATACCTGTTGTGCCCGATGTAAAATATAAAAGCATGATGTCGCTGTTTATGTTTACATTCTCAGGTTTTATAAATTCCGCCGAAGCGTTGTTCATAAGAGGTCTGAAATTAATCCATTCCATCTGAGGTTCTGCCATGAAAAACGCTGTTTTTGCTTCTGTAATTTCCCCGTGTACTCCGGCAGCTCCGTCTGTTACGCTGCCTGTAAAAGGTTCTGTATTTTTCATTGTTCTTGTTTTTCCGGATATTTTTTCCTTTAATACTTTTGCAGGATCGTATTCGTCCGGGGTATGAACAGAGCGAACATACGCCTTATAGGAAAAGTTTGATAATCCGTGGGATTCTGTGCTTTGTCCCATGATTAGTTCTGCTTCATCAATTCTGCCCATTAAATCAACATCATCAACGCAAATAATCCCTTTTATGTCAGCGGCATTGCATCTGTATACAATGTCCTTGGTAGTCAGAAGGTGGGTAGCGGGAATTGCTATTGCTCCAAGTTTATGCAGGGCAAGCAGCACCGGCCAGTATTCCCACCGGCGTTTCAATATCAGCATAACTGCGTCGCCTTTGCCGATACCGGCTTTTTGAAGTATGTTTGCCGCTTTATTTGTCTGATTTTTAATTTCTTCAAAAGTGAATTCCGCCTGCGCTCCTTTTTCATCACACCATTGCAGCGCCCGTTTCTTTGCACTGTTCTTCGCAAGCGTATCAATGACGTCATACGCGAAATTAAAATTTTGGGGAATGTTTACGGAATAATTTTTGTAAAAATCCTCATAAGATTCAAATTCTTTTTTTGGCAAGTATTTGTCAAGAAGTGACATATAATTCTCCTGTGTTAAACGGTTTTAAATATCAGAAGCCAGACCGATGCAGACCGTTCAGAATACGATCGCAAGGAACTGAGCCGCTTTTCCTCCAAGAGCCTTCATACCATGAGGCTCGCTGGAGTCATAATATATGCAGTCTCCCGGCTCAAGTTCAATGTCGTGGCCGCTGATCGATATCAGCAGCCGTCCCTCCAATACATAATTAAACTCCTGTCCCGGGTGGGTATTCAAACTGATGGGTTTATTTTCTGTTTCCGCCGACGCTTCGACAAGGAACGGTTCCGCTTTTTTCCTGTGGAAGTTATAAGCGAGATTCCAGTAGCCGTACATCGGGCGGCGGCTTACTTCGGGAGCCTGTCCATTGCGCGTAACGCAAAAGGTTTTTAATTTGGATGCTTTCCCGCTTATCAGTTCGGAAAGATCCACCTTAAAACGGCTTGCAATTTCTACAAGCGCGCCTACGGGGAAATCCTTTTGCGCGGACTCCCATGCAATATATTCTTCAGCGGCGAATCCAAGTTCTTTAGCCAGATCCTCCGCGGGTATTTCTGAAATTTCCCGCAGCTCTTTTACGCGGGCTGCGATCTCTTCTACATCTTCTTTCATTTTTAATTCCTCCAATGAAAAAGCTTGTTTCGCAGCCCGTAGGGTGAGAAACTGCGCAGCCTCGCCTCTTGCGGAACTAACCTAGTTTTGCAAAAAGCTCAGACAGCAGGACGGGTTTCTACTGTTCCGTCAGAACGGGCAATAAAAGCCATGAGCGGCTTTCGCGTGAAAAAACCGTTTTCTACGATGCCGGGGATTTGATTCAACTCTGCTTCCATTATTGAAGGATCTATCGTTTTACCCTGCATTGCAGGAAGGTTAAAGCGGATGTCCAGAATTATATTTCCGTGTTCAGTAATTACAGGTCCGGCTTTTCGTACTGCCTCCCTAAGTATAACCTTTGCGCCTAATCTGTCAAGCGCTTTTGCCGCCTGCACTCTGGCTGCGGGGATTACCTCTACAGGAACAGGAAAACCGTATCCCAGACGATCAGTCAATTTTGATTCATCAGCGACTATTGCGTATAATGATGATGAATATGCGGTGACTTTTTCAATTAATAAAGCTCCGCCGCCTCCTTTAATGAGCCGGTTCTGCGGATCAATTTCATCAGCGCCATCTATTGTTAAATCCAGTCCGTCGGCCAGTTCCCGTGAATTTAGCGTGTAGAATGGTATTCCGAGTTTTTCACATTCAATTTCCGTTTGAAGGCTGGTCGCAAACGCGCAAATGTCCCGTAACGTTCCCTGCGCCAAAAGTTCGCCTACCCTTCTGACAGCGTGTATCGCGGTCGATCCTGTACCAAGTCCGAGTTTCATGCCGCTTTTTACCAGCGCGTCAACTGCGGCTTTGCCTGCCAGCAGTTTTAGCTGTTCGCGCTGTTTTAACTGCTCTTCATTCATCAGTTTTTTTAAATCTTGTTCCATGTATATGCTCCCGGCGTATTCACCTGTGATAATAACTGATGCGGAATTTCCCTTCCGAAGAAACTTGCATACTGCGTACAGGCCTGACGTATTACAGTATCATATCCGTTGATGATTTTACATCCTGCTTCTTCAGCGCGTTTTAAAAAATGCGTTTTACCGGGAATGTAAATTAAATCCATCACCGCTTCTTTCCCTGAGAAATTGTAAAGGTCCAGAGGATCAGTATCGTCATTCCCTTCCATTCCTGCCGTTGTAGTCTGAATTACTATGTCATTATATTTTGACATCATTTCAATTCCCTGATTATCAAGTCCTCCCCAGCGGAATTTATACTGTGACGCGATATTTTTTGCTTTGTTAATTGTACGGTTCAGTATCAGGACTTTGCCTCCAAGACGGTAGACTGCGACGGCTACTGCGCGCGCAACACCGCCTGCTCCAATAATGGTTATTTTTTTTCTCTTCAGGTCTTTCCTGCCAAGAAACGCAAGAATCGAATCTGAAAAACCCGTACAGTCTGTGTTCTCGCCGAACCAGCCGTTTTCTGTAAAACTGACAGTGTTGCACGCGCTGATTGACAAAACTGTTTCAGTGCATCTTGCCAGCTCATAAAGAACTGATTCCTTGTGGGGAACCGTAACGGAAAACCCCTTGATTTCCAGTTCATTTGCAAGTTCAAAAAAATTACTGACGGAATCTGTCGGGAACGGAACATAAACCGCGTCTGCGTTTTCAAGTCCGAAAACCGTATTGAAGAACCACGGGCTGACGCTTGATTTCAGCGGATTGCCGATAATGCCGTATACTCTTGTTTTCTTGCTGATTCTGCGGAAGCGGTACAACTCTGCAATTTCCTTTACATCAAGTTGTCCCGGAGCCCCCGGTGATTCCTGTTCGGATAACGCGCTTGCATAGCTTAAAAACGATCCGAACCTTTCTGCCAATATTCTGGAACAAATGCCGTAATGTCCCATGCATATCAGTATCTTGTCCGTATTAGGACATGATTTTGACGCTTTCATCACCTGTAAAATATCGGCTGTGGATTTAACCGAAACTGCAATTTTTACAATCTCATCCCCCGAACGCTGCATCGATTTTATTTTACCCGGAATGTTTTCAATGATTCCGTTCATATCATGATATGATCTGATAATTCTTGTACCGAACGTTCTTGCGGCTTCTTCAAGGCTTGGTACGCTGAAATCTTCTTCAATATCGACATAGGCGAAATTTAACCTTGTGTCAGCTTTGGCAAAAGCAAGACCGCGGGCAAGCAGTTTAACCCTTGCGCCTTCGCCTCCTACAAATTGACCGCCGTCAGTATCACGCCTTATCGTAAGGATAACGGGCATTCCCGCAAGTTCAGGGAAACGGCGTATATAAAGCCGTTCGTCATCATCAAGGCAGTCTACCCTTAATTCGGCAATATCAGTAAATTTTCTGTATTTATTCAGGATTTCCAGGTTGCGATCCAATGTTTTTGCGGTAAGGCACAGGCAGATTTTCGCCAAAATATACTCCATCAGTATCGATTACACTAATTAGGGTCTGTCTGTAATGTGGACACATTACAGACAGACTACTTAAAAAAAACGCATTTTCGCAGTCTTTAGACGAGAAAATGAAAGGTTTGTCTATAAAGTAACCGACTTTATAGACAAACACTAATTATAACAAAGACACCTGTAATCATACCATATATCTCCTGAATTTACGGAAACAATAGTCCGGCTTCTAGGGAGAAGTTGTCGATTCCTTATTTTTCCACATTGTAAAAACCCATGTTTTTCCGTTTGTACGAAGGATTCCTTCGGAAGAGACCCACACACTAGAGCCTGTGTTTAACGGGAAAGCGGGTGTTTCTTCCTGCGGAAAATATAACGGGTCGCTGAAAGGTGAAGAGTCGTACCATGTGCCGGAAGGTGCCGGAATATTCAAATGAGTTACAGCCTGGGGGATGAGACGGCGGCGGTCAAAATTTGATTCGATGGTTTTTCCGGCTACATAATGCCAGTCAATTAACCAAGGGTCTTTAACTGCTGCGCTGTCCAGTACGTTTGTTTTAAAGAGTTCCCGAAATCTGAGCCAGTCATAATTAGAAGGTATTTTCTTCTCGTTCAAACTGTTTGCAAACGCAAGCTCTTTGTAAAAAAATGCGTCTACTCCCGCTTCCCAGCTTAAGATCATCCTGCCGTCTGAACAGTCAAACGGAAACAACGCGCCCGCCGGTTTAAAATTGCCCGGGATAAGGCTGTGTTCAGGCCAGAAAGGCCAGGCTGTTACAGGGTTTACCCATGTTACAGGCAGTTCCGCTTCCGTATTATGCCCGGGAAAGACAACTTTTGACTGTATTTCCCCGTTTTTATCAAACCATTCCACTTTCCAGTGAGGCTGCCCGAGTATGGAAACCCAGTTTTCCGGCGTTTTGGGTATCTCCAGGATAAAAACCGATGAAAAATGATCTGCGCATCCTGTAAACTGAAGAACCAATGCAAAACCAACCAACAGTTTTATTAATAATGTTTTCATACCCTTATATGGGTGTGAATATGGTGTTTTGCCTTACAAAAAATTACTTTCTTTTTATTTTTATTACTGGCGTTAGGGATTATCATGTACTAATATAAGATATATATGCTAAAATAGGGTTGATATATATTTTTGCAGCTAAAAATCAAGCATAGAGAGGGTGTCATGAAAATTGGATTAAAACTCATTCTTATCATTTCCGCGGTTAATCTGGTCGGCATCGGCGGTTTAACCGTTGCCGCGTCGATGATCGCTTCAAGTTCAATTACGGCTATTTCAGATGATAATGCCCAAAATATCACGGCTGTAACCGCTGGCGCCATTAAAGCGTTTTTAGAAGTCCCTTTTGATGAAATCAGGGCTTTTTCCATGTTTGTAGCTGATATTAACGATGTTGTCGCTCCTGAAGGAAGGCGTGATTTGGTCAATTATTTGCTGCATACCCTGATTGAAGAGAACCCGGGGTTCGTCGGCGTTTGGGCGGTTTTTGAACCTAACGAGCTTGACGGTCTTGACGCGCGTTATGTTAATACTCCGGGAACCGACCACACAGGAAGGTTTTTAAGTTTTTATACCAATGATCGCGGCAATATACAGCTTCAATTTGCAAATGATTATGACGATCCTGGCGACGCGGGCGAATGGTATCATTCTTCTTTCAGATCAGGAAAGGAATTTGTCATAGAGCCTTACCTTGACTGGTTCGGCGATGAACAGCTTTTAGTTACAAGCGTTACTGTTCCGATTATCCGCAACAGGAAGGTAATCGGCGTAGCCGGAGTAGACCTTCAACTGGTTGAAATTCAAGAAATGATAGGCGTAATAAAACCTTTTGGAACAGGATTTGCCGGATTGTACAGTCCTGAAGGAATGGTGCTTGCTTCTTTTAATCCCGATAAGGTCGGAAAAAACCTGCGGGATGTTTCGGCTGATATGTACGGGGATCGGATGGATGTCTTGCTGAAAGCCTTACGCGACGGCACCGTATTTGATGAAACAATTTTTTCAAAAGAACAAAATGCCAGGGTACTTACTGTAACTTATCCGTTTTATATTGGTAACTGCGATGTGCCGTGGAGCGCTGTCACCATTGTGCCTGAAGCAACTGTAATGGCAGGAGTTTACCGCATGATGACTGTTTTAATAGTGCTTGGCGTTTTGATCCTCGCCGTTATCACAGTAATTATTATTTTTGTATCAAGGTCTATAACAGCTCCGTTAAAATCCATGGAGACGGTTTTTGCTTTTATCGGCGATGGTGATTTTACCCATGTTGTTGATGCCAAAGGCAATGATGAAATCGGCAATATCGGTCGCGCTCTCAATTCCACCATTGAAAAAATCAAGGGACTTATAAATGTCATTAAAATACAGGCGTCGGATCTGGCAAAAATCGGAACCGATCTCGCGTCCAACATGAACGAAACGGCTGCTGCGATTAACGAGATTACAGCCAATATTCAAAGCATAAAGGGACGCGCTATTAACCAGAGCGCCAGCGTCACCGAAACCAACGCCACCATGGAACAGATAACCGTCAACATCGGCAAGCTGAACGAGCAGGTTAACAAGCAGACAACATCTGTTTCTCAGTCATCATCAGCAATTGAACAAATGCTTGCCAATATTCAGTCTGTGACTCAGACCCTGATGAAGAATATGGAAAATGTTAATGCGCTTGAATCCGCTTCGGAAGTAGGAAGATCCGGTCTGCAGGATGTCGCTTCGGATATACAGGAAATAACCCGTGAGTCTGAAGGTCTTCTGGAGATTAACGCGGTTATGGAAAATATCGCAAGTCAGACCAATTTGCTTTCAATGAATGCCGCCATAGAAGCCGCTCACGCAGGAGAAGTCGGCAAGGGCTTCGCGGTTGTCGCGGACGAAATTCGCAAACTCGCCGAAAATTCATCGGAGCAGTCAAAAACCATCAGCGTTGTTTTGAAAAAGATAAAAGAATCCATCGAAAAAATCACCAGCTCAACAAATGATGTTCTTCAAAAATTTGAAGCCATTGACGGGCACATAAAAACCGTAGCGGATCAGGAAGAGAACATCCGAAACGCGATGGAAGAACAGGGACAGGGAAGCAAACAAATTCTGGAAGCTATCGGAAACCTTAACGAGATTACAATGCAGGTAAAAAGCGGCTCGCATGAAATGCAGGAAGGTTCCGGTGAGGTAATCAAGGAAGGCAAAAACCTTGAAATTATTACCCAGGAGATCACAGGCGGCATGAACGAGATGGCAACCGGCGCGGATCAAATCAATGTTGCCGTAAACCAGGTTAATGATATAACCGCCAAAAATCATGAGAAGGTTGACACGTTAATGAGGGAAGTTGCGCGGTTTAAAGTAGATTAATTGATTGTTTTCAATTGAAGCAAAGCAGATTTTGAAACAATTTTTTGAAAAAAAGTGTTAACCATTCAAGGAGTTGTTTTAAAACCGGAAGTTTTGGGACAGCTTCAATTTGATAAATTTTTTAATAATCTCTTTATATAAATAGCAATTATATATTATAATTGAAACAATATGAAGAAACGGTGTTTTAAGATTTATAATTAAAATGCCAATTATTGTGAGGGTACTATGAAAATCGGTATTAAACTAATTCTAATCATTTCTTTGGTTAACCTGGTCGGTATCGGCGGTTTAACAATTGCCGCCACTTTGTTTTCGTCAAGCCAGATTAGAGCGCTGGCAGATGAAAACGCCGGAAATATAACGGATATAACGGCGAAAGAGGTTAAGGCATTTCTGGAAGTCCCTTTGGATGAAATGAGGTCTTTGGTAAATCTAATGGTTTATATTGACGAAGTTACCACTGTAGAAACAAGGCGTGATGAAGTCAACTATATGGTTAGAAGTCTGATGAAGAAAAATCCGGATTTTGTAGGGGCATGGGTGGTTTATGAACCAAATGCTCTTGACGGCAGGGACGCCGATTTTAGGAACACTCCAGGCAGCGACGCTACAGGAAGATTCGTAAGTTACTGGACTAATGATAACGGGAAAATAGGGCTGTCGGCGCTTGAAGGTTATGCCACTTCTGAATATTATACTGTCCCGTTAAGAACCGGCAGAGAATATCTTGTCGAGCCTTATTATGAAAATATTGGCGGCAGGCAGGTATTAATTACAAGCGTCACCGTTCCGATTATCCAGGACGGAAGAACCATCGGCGTAGCCGGTGTAGACCTTGAACTGTCAGATATTCAACATATGATAGTTGAGATAAAACCGTTTGGAGATGGATATGCCGCCATTTACTCAAGCGGCGGTTTAATTGTTTCCCATCCTCACGAAGATCGTCTTGGAAAAAAGATAGAAGATGTGGCAAGCGGATTGTTCACGAATCGAATGGGTGCTTTATTGCAGTCATTAAAAAACGGAACTGTCTTTAGTGAAACATTAAATTCACAAGAACATAACGCCAGAATGATTGTTATAACACGTCCGTTTTCCATCGGAAGCGACGAAGACAATTGGATGGCGGTAACTGTTGTTCCCTATAGCACGGTAATGGCGGAAGTTCAGCAGATGACAGTAATTCTAACAATTCTCGGCGTTGTGATACTTTTGGTTATTACCGTTATCATCTTCATTGTCTCCCGTTCCATAACAGCTCCGATTAAATCAATGGAGAAGGTTTTGGCGTTTATCGGCGATGGTGACTTTACCCAATCTATTGAAGTAACAAGCAATGATGAAATTGGAAATATGAGCCGTTTCCTTAACGCTACTCTGGATAAAATAAAAAATCTGATTAAAGTAATAAAATCGCAGGCGGCGGACCTTGCGAAAGTAGGCACAGACTTATCATCTAACATGACAGAAACCGCAGCGGCGATTAACGAGATCACCGCCAATATTCAGAGTATAAAGGGAAGAGCAATAAATCAGAGCGCAAGCGTTTCCGAAACCAATGCGACAATGGAACAGATTACAAACAACATTGAAAAACTTAACCAGCAGGTTGAAAGGCAGACAGCCTCGGTCGCGCAATCGTCTTCCGCTATCGAAGAGATGCTTGCTAACGTTCAATCTGTTACAAACACCCTTGTAAAGAACAAGGAAAATGTTAATTCCCTTACAGCCGCTTCAGAAGTTGGACGCGCCAGTCTTCAGGATGTAGCTACGGACATACAGGAAATTACCCGCGAGTCCGAAGGTTTAATGGAAATAAACTCGGTTATGGAAAACATCGCGAGCCAAACAAACCTGCTTTCGATGAACGCAGCTATTGAAGCAGCCCACGCCGGAGAGGCGGGCAAGGGCTTTGCCGTTGTCGCTGATGAGATCCGAAAACTTGCGACAAATTCTTCCGAACAATCAAAGACAATCGGCACTGTTCTGAAAAAGATAAAATCGTCAATTGACAAAATTACAGCATCAACAAATGACGTTCTCTTAAAATTCGAGACAATTGACGAGCATATAAAAACCGTTTCGGAACAGGAAGAAAATATCCGCAACGCGATGGAAGAGCAGAGTCAGGGAAGCAAGCAGGTTCTGGAAGCCGTAAGCAGCCTTAACGACATAACTCAGCATGTAAAGAGCGAGTCCGAAGAAATGCGCACAGGTTCCAAAGAAGTAATAAAAGAGGGAAAGAACCTTGAAGTTATTACGCAGGAAATTACTGGCGGTATGAATGAAATGGCAACAGGCGCAGACCAGATAAATATTGCTGTACATCAGGTAAACGACTTAACTGCAACAAACCATGAAAAGGTAGAAACCTTGATGTCAGAAGTATCGCGGTTTAAGGTGGCATAGGCGGCGGAGATTTGCTGAATTTTAAATCTTAAAAAAGGCATCAGGAGCGAAAAATTGCTCCTGGTGCCGCCTATTTACTTATTTGCATTTTCTACCGATATATATAATAATAATATTAATGGCTGATACAGATACTTCAAAATATACTGAAACTCTTGAACAGGTGCTTATTACCCGGAAAGACTGGCTTGACAGGAATGAGCTGGGTAAGTTGAAGGAAAATCTGCGCATGTTCCATACATCTTTTGCCTCGCTTTACAGTATCTATCTTAAGAAAAAATTGATTGATGAAGATCCCTACAAACAGGAAGCGAAAATAACCGAGATTGAGGTGCCGGAATCTGAAAATTTCAATGAAACAAAGAGGATAGAGCAGCTTTCCATCAGACTTTCCAATTATGACAATATGCTAGATTTTTTAATCAATTTCTATCAGCTTGGAATGGATTTTCTCAATCTTGATCGAATTAAACGGATTGTCGGGCTTGTCCGCTATATAGACTGGACAAACTTTAACCCGGATTCCCAGTTTCTTATGACCAAAGCAGTAGCGGAAATGACTAACCTGTCCAAAGTCGGTGTTGATACTCTTACGCTCAGTATTATCGGAGAGAGCTGTTCAAGACTTTCAAAAATGACATCCGCCATAATGGCGACGCTGAAAGATCTCAATACCTACTACAGAGAGAGTTATAAATTATCCATTCGCCAGAAAGTTACTCAATCCATGTCAGCTAACGAGGCTGTTATTGATAACATCAAGAAGAAAATGCATTCTGAAATGCCGGGCTCTCCTGTATACAAGGAATTAATCGACGAACTTATCAAAGAAGATTATTCAAGCAGCGGCGTTGATTTGAGGGATACAATCCTTAATTCCCTGAAAACACCGGCGGAAAAGCAAAAAGCCGCCAAACCTTCCGTGAATTATAAAAATATCCTGCTGGACGGCATACAGGTGATAGGCGGCGCTTCCGCTTCCTTCACCGAGATTTCCTCGAAACTTGATGAAAATCAATCAATACTTGAAAGCCGGAAAAAAGGCTTTTTGCATACAATCAAGGAATTAATCCGGCAAATTACTAACGCTGAACCTGAAGAAGTTATTTATACTGTGGAGTATATGGATCAGGCTAAAGGCGCGACGGTAAAAGAGAAAATTAATTTTTATCAATTCCGCGATGATCTTGATAAAAAAGCGAAAATTCTTTCCAGTTTTGTCCGGGGAAGCGCTTATCAAAAACTTGCAGCCATGAGCGAAGAGCAGATAATAAGCTACCTTGACAGAAATATCCGGGATGTGCAGAACATGCACAGGACATTAAATTCGCTTGATGATTTTTTTAAATCAAACGCAGTTGCCGAGGATCGCGATAAAATAAAAGGGTTTAAACCGGAATTATCAGCATTAAAAAACAATATTGTGAAAGCTAACCAGTTCAAGTTTGAATACAGCGCCCAGAAAGAAGAAGAAGATCAGATGAAACGCCTTGGTATTAATCCTACCACGTCGCCTGCGCCGCCTGCCGCCCCTTCTTCTTAGTGTCAGAGAGCTTTATTTAAAAATTTATGTTAATATTTAATCCTATGATAAAACATATGGGTAAATATTTGTCCGCTTATTTAAAGCCAATTCTGGCGCTGATAATTTCTATCTTCATTTTTACAGGAATTGCGTTTTTAGCGGGCAGGTATCTGTCAAAATTTTTTCAAACCCGTTTTTATAACCATTCTGTTGTTAATTCATACATAAAAGAAAACGCGGGAGATGCTGAAATCTTGCAAATGTATATTCTGGAATTGCAGAACAAATTTGCGCTTACCCTTGAAGAGCCGGCAGTCCGTAACAGTTTTCATTATGATCAAAATCATGACGATATTATTAAACGTTCCGGAATATACGGAATACTGGTGAAAACTACAAAAGGGCTTCAGTCTGTACGGTTTATTGATAAAAACGGCATAGGGATTTATTATTCGACACTGGCCCGTGATATTTTAAACCAATCTTCCGATTCAGTTTCTTACCGTGATTATACCGAAGATACTTCAGCGCTGCCTTACAACACTATAAGCGTTTCTTCAAACGGAGAGCCGAAATATACGATGGACGGGAAAGGCGAATGTATTATTTATTCGTTCCCGTTTGCGGATTCAATGAATATATACACGGGAACCGCTGTTTTTTCCGTTTCCGCCAGTGCGTTAGCTGAAAAGCTAATCTCCGCAGGCCGCCTGAAAGCTGATGAAAATGTTTCTGTTATTTCATCTCCGCCGGGCGTTCTTTTCGGAAGCCCTGATTCTTTTAAAAAAGATATTTTTCAAAATATTTCTATGATCTGGAACGAGGGCAAACAGGGAAGGATAATTCTTGATGCTGAGGATTCCGGCATGAAATATTCCTTGATTTCCGCCAAAACCGGTCATGATTTATTCATTGGACGTCTTGTCAATGACAGCCTGTTTTCCATTTCCAGCTCCATGAGAATAATATTTTATCTTTCGATGTTTCTCACTTTTTATCTTGCGCTTTTCTTTTTGATTAATTTCAAGCCAAATCCCGTTACTGCCGTTCAAAGCCGTTTAACGCATTTTAGGGATAATATTTTTGAACAGTTATATGTTAATAAAGACAGTCAGGATCGGGCTAAATGGATTTTTGAATTGGAACAGCGGCGTGACGAAATTTGTTCAGAGTTGAAAGGTAATTTAAAATTAAACAGACATTCAGAGGAAACCATTGACGGTATTATTGACAGATCGTGGGATCAGCTTCTGGCTGTTATAAAAACGGGAAACGATACATTTGACGCTAAAGCAGAAACCGGCAAACAGGAAGAAGCGGAAGAAAACATCGAAGAGATAGATCAAGCCGGACCGATTGAAGAGATGGAAGAAGCTGAAACGCTTGAAGAGATCGGCGAAACCGGGGAGATTGGCGAAGTTGATGAACTTGAGGAACTTGCAGAAATTGAAGAAGAGGGAATATCAGAATCAGACATTGAAATGGTTAAATCTATAAAACCCCCTTTAAACACCGGAAGACCTTCAGGTTTGTTGCGGCTTGCCATGAAAATTGTTGAAGAAAAAACCAAAACCGCCGAAATGGAAATATCAATAGCAGATTCATCTGCTGTAAAAGAATCTGTATTTAATGTTCGCAAAAGTCTTCATGCTTTAGCCAGTGACATTGAATTTAATAATGAAGCGCCTGCTCTTCCTGAATCAGAAGAGGAAAGTCCTGCTGACGCTGAACTGGATATTGTTTCTCCTTTTGCTTCCATGTTTTCCGAACTTGATAAAAAGAAACCGTCTGAAAGAAAAAAGAAACCTGCCGCGGTAAAAAAGAAAGCCGCTCCCAAGGAAAAGAAACAGGCTCCGGCAAAAAAGAAAACTGCTTCAAAAGAAAAAAAACCCGCTGTTAAGAATAAGAAACCTGCCGCGGCAAAAAAGAAGACCGCTCCAGCAGAAAAAAAACCCGCCGCGAAGAAAAAGAAATCTGCGCCAAAAAAAGATACTCCCGCCGCAGAAGAGAAGAAGCCTGCAAGAAAACGAAGCATCAAGAAAGATCAATAATATTAACTTTTATCTCATTAATGTGCGCGGATTAACCAGCGCTCCGTTTTTATAAACGGTAAAATGCAGATGAGGTCCGGTGCTTAAACCAGTGCTGCCGACATCGCCTATTCTCTCTCCCTGTGCGACATAAGCGCCTGATCTTGTTCTGATTACGCTTAAATGTCCGTAAAGCGTGCGGTATCCTGAATGGTGGTTTATAATAACGTAATTTCCCAAAACATTATCATTTCCCACCTGACTGACGCGCCCTGACATTGCCGCCCTGACCGGCGTGCCTGTGTTTCCCCTGATGTCTATGCCTGTGTGGAACTGGCTGCGGCTGGAATTAAAGGGATCCCTTCTGTATCCGTACGGAGAAGTAATAGCTCCGTTTACAGGCCAGATAAACAAGTCGCCGTTTATTTCCTGAAGGCTTACCCAGTCAAGTTTCGCTCCCGGAATAAAAATATCTTTACCGGCAAGAGCATTTTCAGAAAAAAGTTCATTCACTGTTTGAATGTCATTTTTATCAGCGGAATATTTTTCTGATATCGAATTTAAGGTTTCATCGCTCTTAACTGTATGAAGAATTCCGTCCTGATTCGGAATTTTAAGCACCCTGCCTATCTGAAGAAGACGGGAGTTTGTCACTTTATTTACAGAGATAATCGTATCCTGATTAAGCCCTGAATTAATTGCGAGCGTGCTGATGTTATCTCCGCTTTGAATAAGATGGTGGTCGTAAAAAAGGATACGAGGTTTTAATACAGGTTCACGTGCAATGGCTTCATCGATCAGCAAATCGTGCCATGCATCAATTTCCGTCTCGTCTGAAACTACATTTTCATAAGGAATTCCGCCGCCTATACCGTGCTCGGTTTCAACTGTTTCCGGCATTTTCTTTCCGTATCCGGCGGGGTTTATTATAAAAACGAGAAATAAAACGGCTGTTAACCTGAAAATGTTTCTTCCATTCTCGTTGAGGGCTCTCATCATATCATTCTAATTGATTTTTTCCTGTCATGCAAGAAAAGTCTTATTCTTTTAAAATCGGTTAATTGGCGGACAGACTTTATGCGTCACTTTCCAGCATCTTCAAGAGATCCCGAATCTCAGCCGCCTGCTCGTATTCTTCTTCCGCGACTGCCTGTTCAAGCTGTTCCTTCAGATGTTTGTGTTTTTCGTCCGTATGGACAATTTCGTCCTCATCATTTACAGCGGAGAGCTCGTTTATAAAGTAATCCAGAGGAACGCCTGTTTCTTCAATAATCGCACATGAGATAAAAACCGGACATTTAATACGTGTGGAAATCGCGAATGTATCAGACGGTCTGCTTTCCAGAATTAAAGGCTTGTCATTTGTGTATTCGCCGCCTGTGATGATCATTCTGGCATGAAAAACATCATCCTTTATTTCATAAACTTCGATTCTTTTTACGGAAAGATTTACCTTAGAAAGCATATTCAGGAATAAATCATGGGTATGGGGCCTCGGCATTTTCATTCCTTCTTTGCCGATTAAAATCGATTGCAATTCCAGAGTACCAATGAAAACAGGCACTACTACTTCCATATTTCTGGGTTTTAGAAGTATCGCATTACCGTGACTTGTCTTTAAAATCGACCACATTTCACAGATAACCATGCCGTTCATTTTCCCTCCTCATTTAATATGCATCAGCTGATATTTACGATTAGACCATCCAGCAAAGAACGGCCTTCCTTGCCTGCCGGAACGCCTGCGTAATCATCCCTTCCAAATACAACGCGCGCTTCCTGAAGCAGGGCTCTTGCTTTTTCTTCAGCTTCTTCCATAACTCCCGATTCTCTTAAAAGTTCCAACATTTCATCCGCTTCCGGAACAGACGCCCCGTTTGTTTTCGCTTCATAAATACAATAAAAAATCTTATCACGTTTTTCCGGATGCTTATGCAGGTATAATGTAACAGGGAGGCTTTTCTTTCCTTCTACAATATCATCTTTGCTCTTTTTCCCAGGTATTCCTGTTGTAAGATTTTTTACATCATCAAGTATCTGGAATCCTATTCCAAGTTTTTCCGACGCATCGCTTAAAAGCCGTGACGCTTCTGCTGTTTTTACCTTATCTGAAATACCTGCGGTATATACTCCCAGTTCTGCGGCAAGGCGGGCAAGGCTTCCTGTTTTCAGTCCGCACATAAAATAATACTCGTCAATTTCCGGCGTAAATTTGATGTTGTTATGCCATCTGATGTCCATAGCCTGCCCCATATGAAGGCGCCGCATATGTTCTCCCCATGCTCTGTAAATCTCTTCTTTATTTTCTCCGCTGAAAGCTTCTATGCAGCAAGAGGACATAAAATAAAAAAATGAACCGGAATTAATAGCGGTATCAAGTCCGTAAATTTGATGGATAGCCGGCTTTCCGCGCCGCTGATCAGAATCATCCTCTATGTCATCGTGAATTAAACTGGCATTGTGGGAAAATTCCACAAGCGGCGCAAGGGGAAGGGAAGAATCTCCTCCCCCGATTGTCTCGCATATAAGCGTCATTAAAAGCGGGCGCCATCTTTTTCCTCCGCGTACGAGAATGTCGTGCAGCGGATCAAAAAGCGCACCCAGTGATTCTGCGTTTATTTCTTTTTTGTCATTGCCAAAAATTCTTCCGATAACTTTTTCGTTATTTTGCGGCAGCCATTGTTTCAGTTCAGCTTCAATTTTTTCAAGGCGTTTGGTATACTCGTCCATAAGGTAAGTATATAGTATAAAAATGGCGGATTACAAGAAACCTGATCACTGGCAGTTAAAAGCGCGGAAGGAAGGGTATCCTGCAAGGTCAGTTTATAAACTCAAAGAGATTGATGAAAAGTTCGTTTTTTTTAAAAATCCTGCATGCCGGGTTCTTGATCTGGGAGCAGCTCCGGGAAGCTGGAGCCTTTATGTGCTTCGCAGGACAAAAGGAAAATGTTTTCTTGCCGCCGCAGACCTTTCACCGCTTTCGCAGGAGCTGGAAAATTATTTTTCAGGCGGCGGTTCCAAAGAGAATTTTTTCTTTATTCAGGGTGATATTTTTGCTTCTGACGTCCGCGATGAAATTTTCAATAAAGGTCCTTATTTGGTAATTTTAAGCGATGCAGCTCCCGCAACAACAGGCAGCCGCATGGTTGACGCTGCCCGCTCTCTGCAGCTTGCCGAAGAAGCTGTAAATTACGCAGAAAATTCCCTTACAGCCGGCGGTTTTCTTGCGCTTAAGGTGTTCCAGGGCAGCGACAGCGCCGCTCTCCTTAAACGGATGAAATCCCTTTTCAAAACGGTTAAAAGTTTTAAACCGCTGGCATGCAGAGGCGAATCAGTTGAGACATATTTCATAGGACTGGGGAAAAAAGCGCCGAATGAATTACAGGATAATATCGAACCCCTTGCAAAACTCGGGTAGTTTTGTAATTTTCTCGATTAGTTGAACCTATAACCAAAAGCCGCTTTAATTATAGGTCCCATACCAGGGGTCGGAACACTTCTCTCAGGCTCTCTCATATTAAATTTAATATACTGAAATATTTTACTTGATTCCAAAACCAAACGAAGCTGAAATAAACCTTCGGCTCTAAAGTACACTTTATCGCTGATATTAAAATCAGCCCCAACCCCGGCTTGAAAGCCAAATTGACTGTAATTTCTTGCGCTAGCCGCGTCGCCTTCTATCTGAACGCCGGAATTATCAAAACTAACAAGGAATAAATTGTAATTTATTCCAAGAAGGGGAAATAAGGTTATATTTCCAATATCAATCGGATACTTTCCCAATAAACTAAAATTTAATTGAAAGACATTGCCGAGATTCTGGTTATTGGGATTATGGTTTGAATAAAAATTACCTACCCTTGTTCTCCAATATCCATTTTCTGAAAGAAATCCAAAGGCAAAGCCTACGTCAAATTCTATGTAAGAGGCATCTAAAAATAAATAAGCGCCGCCGCTTAAGTTACTTATATGGCGTGTATAAAGATCCTGTGAACCTGTAGTATAACTTAACATTGCTCCGTTATTAAAACTATGATCGTAATAAAAACCAATGCCTGCGCTAATCTGGGCTGACAGCGCTGCTCCTGTACATATAAAAACCACTAAAACAGCCATCAATTTCTTCATTACACGCCTCCAGAATACAGATATACTCTTTTTACCAATATACTAGAACAAATGAAAATTGGCTAGTATTACTTGCCTTAATCAACCTTAAAACGCGAAACTTCCACGTTCAATGAACCGATATTTTCATTGTTTTCCTCGGTTATTTCCTGAACCCTGATCATTGTGTCTACGATTTTTTCGGCTCCTTCCGACATTTCATCCATGCTGCCGGCGACATCAGCGGTTATCATTTTTAGTTCCTTGCTCTGGTTCATAATTTCTTTGGTTTCATTTGTCATTTTTGAAGATTCCTCGCGCACCATGCTGGTTACGCTGTTTAATTGGGTCACAGCCTCCAGAATTTGCTGGCTTCCTTCCCCCTGTTCCTGCATTGCGCTGCGTATCTGGCTTTCCTGTTCGGAAACGATCTGTACTTCCTGTTCCATTGCCGAAAAACGTTCCATTACCACGCCTGTCGATCTTGTTATGTTGTCAATCATTGTTTTTATATTTTTTAATACCGTACTTATGGTCTTGGACTGTTTACTGGAATTTTCTGCAAGTTTACGAATCTCGTCCGAGACAACTGCAAATCCTTTGCCCGATTCACCGGCGTGAGCCGCTTCAATTGCCGCGTTCATGGAAAGCAGATTTGTCTGGCTTGCAATGTTCTGCATAACAGAGTTTATCTGTAAAAGCGATTCAGATTCCTGCGCTATTTCCTGAATGTCAGTTGCAACTTTCTTTAAATCTACCTTGCTGTTCTCTGCGGATTCAGCAAGTGAATTGATGTTTGCGGTATTCCTTACCAGAGTCTGCGTAACAGACTGGATATTCGCCAGCATTTCTTCTATAGCTGACGAGGATCGGGCTACGCTGTCCGCTTGAATCGATATATGATCATTTAAAGCGGCAAGCCCCGTATTAATGCGGTCCATGGAATTTGCCGCAGCGTTTACCTTATCCGCCTGCGTTAAAATCTGTCCCCTCATTCCCTGCATATTGGAATTAATCCCGTCAATATCGGCTTTTGTTTTTTTTGTATGAGAAGCGAGTTCTTCACCTGTATCCTGTAAAGCCAATATTTTTGCTTTAATTTCGAGTATTAATCCCCTCATTTTCCCGAATGTCATATTAAAAAATTCGCCTAAAACGCCGGTTTCGTCCTTGTGTCTGATTTTCAACTGCTCGGTTAAATCCCAGCTTGTAGAAATATGGTCAAGAGCTACTATCATTTGATTTAGCGGTTTTAGCATCCAACTGATTAAAAACATGAAGATAACCAGAATTGCCGCGATTACCGCCAGCATCGCAAGGAAAACCACTGTCATTGTATTTGTAAAAACAGCCAGAATTGACGGTGAATAAACGGCGACAATATACCAGTCCAGAGATTTCACTTCACCGACAGCGACTTCATAATCAGGGGTTTCAAAGGATATAATATCGCTGTTTTTTAGTTCTTTTATTTTTTCGAGAATGTCCTGCCCTGTTTGACCGTATGCCTTGTCAAGAGTCACCTTGTTTGCGACAAGGTCTATATCGCGCGCTCCTGTTATTTCATTTAAATTGTTAAAAAGATACAATTCAGCGTCTCCGGTATAACTTTTATAAATTGCGTTGATAAATTCCGAAAGATCGATTCCTGTCCCGACAAGACCTATTGGAGTCCGCCTGTTATCAAATACCGGAGCGTTAATCCAGAGCATTGTTTTTTGAATTTCCGGGTTAAAGTTTATATTGAAGTTATATTTTTCAGTTTCGTGCAGAGTCATGATGTACCAGTAGTTATCAGGGTTTTCGATGTCAATTGTGTAATGGTTGTCTTCGGCAAAGTAAAATTCCTTGTCAGCATCTCCTGCCCAGAACGCTGTGCCGCTGGCAAAAGCCTTTCTGTAACCTTCAATTTCGTCAAATGCGAGTCTTTTTAAATTTAAGTCATCCATGTTAAGGAAGTGCTGTATTATTATCGGAGAGGCGGCCATTTTAAGGGCAATGGCAATTTCCGCGTTTACAGATGCTTCAAGTTTAATTCTTTCTATGTCCAGTGATTTTGCAAGTTCGTTTCCCGTTGTTTTGTTGTAAATCTGCATCATCGCAATTCCAAAAGCGATGCTGCCTCCAAGCAGGATTATGGAAAATAAGACAATGGAAAAAACAAGGAATTTTTGCTTTATTGACGTATATCGCTTGGATTGTTCTGTTTTTTCAACAGCGGTATTACTCATTTATTTCTCCTTGATTAGCTCCTGTTCACTATAACAAAAAAAAACAGAATGTAAAACTGTTTTAAAGCTTACATATTACAATTTTTTATTATATAATGATTCTGTTCTAATAAGTTTTTTGCGGGAGTGTAATATGATTATTTTAACATTGAATTGCGGATCTTCATCGGCGAAATATCAGGTTTACGACTGGGAAGATAAAGATGTTCTGGCAGTAGGTATTGTAGAAAAAGTAACCATCGGCGGTTCTTTTATCACACATAAAGCCAAAGGAAAGGAAGAGGTTGTTATTAACCATGACTGTCCTACCCACACTGACGCGATTGACCTTATCATTAAAACACTGACAAGCAAAGATATGGGCGTAATAAGCGACATGTCCGTTATCAAGGCTGTCGGGCACCGCGTGGTCCACGGCGGCGACAAATTTATAAAATCCGTAATTGTTGATGATGCCGCAATGCAGGCGTTTTCCGCTATGCAGGATTTAAGCCCTCTTCATAATCCGGCAAACATAATGGGAATCGAAGCGGCGAAAAAAGTGCTCCCCGATGTGCCGCACTGCGCGACTATGGATACCGCATGGCATCAGACCATGCCGCCTGAGAACTACCTGTATGCCGTTCCGTCGGAATGGTACGAAAAATACCATGTGCGCCGTTACGGTTTTCACGGAACCAGTTTTCTCTACACCGCAAAACGCGCTGCTGTCCTTTTGGGACAGGACCCGTTTAAAACAAATTTGGTTATCTGCCACATCGGAAACGGCGCGTCGGTTAACGCTGTAAAAGACGGACTGTCTTTCGATACGTCAATGGGCATCACTCCGCTTGAAGGGCTTATCATGGGGACGCGTTCCGGCGATATTGATCCCTCTCTTCCTTTTTACATTATGCGTAAAACAGGGATGAGCGCATCAGAAGTGGAAAACGCCCTTAATAAAAAGGCAGGGCTTCTGGGGCTGACCGGCAAATATACTGACAGGCGCGATATTCAGGCAGCCGCTGTCGGCGGAGATAAAACCGCTCTGCGCGCCCAGTACATAGAAGCGCACCATTTAAAAAAATATATTGGCGGTTATCAGGCTGTACTTGGAAGGGTAGACGCTCTTGTTCTTACAGCCGGCGTAGGAGAATTTGCCTGGTTTATGAGGGAAAAAATTCTTGACGGTCTTGACAGTATCGGCATTTCTTTTGATCCCAGAAAAAATAAAATTTCCTGTACAAGAAATACGGAAACCTGTATAAGCAAACCCGAATCGAAAATACCGGTTTTTGTTATACCTACGGATGAAGAACTTGTTATGACAGAAGATGCCTTTGCGCTTATGAAAGGCACCTATGATACGCATACGCATTTTAAATATTCATTCCAGAACAGGGATTATGTGAACAAGGGACGCGCTGAGGGACTTGTCCACGAACTGAAGAAGAATCCTGATCTTGCAGAGATTATCGCCAAGCCGAAATAATGACTGAGTTATTGTGCATCGGCAATCCGATTGTTGATGTATTCATTGATATTGACAACTCTCTTGCTGATAAATACGGCATTACAGATCCGATTCAGCACATTGACAGCGGTACGGCGGATGCGCTCCTTAAGGAACCTGCGGTTGACTTTTCCAAAGCGGTTAAGAGTTCCGGCGGAGGATCAGCTAATGTCGCTAAAATCGCTTCCATGCTTGGAATGAGCGCGTCTTTTTCCGGCTGTACAGGGCAGGATATACTAAGCGGAATTTTCATGGAAGAGATGACCGCTTCCGGCGTCAATCTGGTTCTTGAAAAATCAAATTTAAAAACGGGACTTTGCTTTGCATGTAATGTGAACGGTGAACTGCGGTTTGCGGCATGCCCGTCGGCATCGCTTGAATTAAATGAATCCCATATTAATGACGAACTGATCCGCACTGCGGAAGTTGTGGTTTTGGACGGGTATATTCTTGATCGCCGAAGTCTTGTACAGCATATTCTGCTGCTTGCAAACCGCCGCGGAATTCCTGTCGCTCTGGATGCGGCTTCCGTTATGCAGGTAAAAAGCAAAGCGGAAGAAATTCTGACTTACAGCCGGAGTTTTCCCCTCTTTGTTTTTATGAACGCTGATGAAGCTATCACATTCTACAATACGATCAGAAAAACCGGCAGTGATGAAGCTTTCCTAACGGAAAGGGATAAAGAAGCATATATCATAAGCGATGTAAGTCCGATGTTGAAAATTATCACAGACGGAGAGATATATCCCATTATTATTGTAAAACTCGGCGGCAGGGGAGCCATTGTTTTTGCAAGCGGCAATATGTATCGTGAAGAGACATTCGCTGTTATTCCGCGAAATACAGTAGGAGCGGGAGACGCTTTCTGCGCCGCTTTCATTTCCGCGTGGATACGCGGGAAATCGCTTTCTGAATGCGCGTCGCTCGGCAACAAAGTCGCGCGGGAAATCCTTGAAGTGCCGGGAACACATATAAAGCGCGGTAAGTTAAAAAATTTTGCAAAAATGCTCAGGAAATAAGCAGTATAGTTTCAGTTATCTTTTTTCCTTCCGTTTCGCCGAGCAGAGCGCTGATTACCGCGATTGACCATTCGCCCGCTGTTCCCGCTGCGCGGCTTGTAATGATGTTACCGTCTGTTACGGTGCGGCTGTCTGACCATACGCCGTCGGTTACTTTTTCTTCCATTCCCGGAAAACAGGTAAATTTTCTGCCGGAAAGCAATCCAAGCGGAGCGAGTACAATCGCGGGAGACGCGCATATTGCGCAGATCAGTTTTCCGGCGGCAGCCATTTTTATGAGCAGCAGTCCTGTCTCTTTTGAAGCAGCCAGATTTGAGGCGCCTGGCATTCCGCCGGGGAGAATGACAGCATCGGGAATATTTGTTTCTAATTTTAAAAGTTCCGCCAGTTTGGCATCAGCGGTGATCTTAATTCCACCCCATCTGCTGGTTACTGTAAGGCTTCCGGAAATGGAGGCGGTTGTCACCTCTATCCCTGCGCGCCGCAGGTAATCAATCGGCGTTACGGCTTCGACATCCTCAAAGCCGTCAGCAAGCAAAACCAAAACTTTTTTTTGCATCAGCGGTTGCGCCTTTCTTCTTCGGATTTACAGTCTATGCACATAAGGGCGTAGGGTATCGCTATAAGCCTGTCCTGGGGGATTCTTTTTGAACATTTTATACAGTGACCGTATTTACCCTGTTTAATTCGCGTAATAGCTGATTCAATCAATTTCAGCCGTTTTAATTCCTGCGTACCGATTGCTTCAATCATCTTGCGGTCAATATCATCAGACGCGATATCGGCAAGATCTTTTGAATCCATTCCTTCCATTATCTCCCTGAAATCCTGATTGCTTGCTATCAAATTATCAACAATCTCCGATTTTAAAACCGTTAACGAAGCTTCCATTTTTTCAATGAATTCCTGATCGATCGGCGGGATTTTCTTTTTCTTTTTCCCTGCTGCCGGCATATATACCTCCCCAAACTACAAAATTTTTAAATTAAAAACATATTTAAAACGCGATTAGTATTGACTTATCAGGGCATTTTTGTCAAGTTTTTTTTCTAAAAAAACATGGATTTATTTGTGTTGATGGGTTTATTACGCCGCTGCTTGCGGCGGGGTTATTGATAAAAGTTTAAAGTGGCTGTTTTAAACAAAATATTTCATTATAATTTCCGTGTATGGCAAAATATCCTTTTGAAACAATCGAACCAAAATGGCAGAAATACTGGGCTGATAATAAAACTTTCAGGGTGTCCGAAGACCGCGCGATTCCCAAGGAAAAGCGGCGCTATGTGCTTGATATGTTTCCGTATCCCTCAGGTCAGGGGCTTCATGTCGGTCATCCGGAAGGTTACACAGCCACTGATATTTACTGCCGTTTCCTTCGCATGAATGGCTATAATGTGCTGCATCCAATGGGTTTTGACGCTTACGGTCTTCCCGCAGAAAATTATGCGATACAAACAGGAACTCATCCCGCTGTAACAACGGCTGCAAATATTGACAGATTCCGCACCCAAATTAAAACTCTCGGTTTTTGCTACGACTGGGATCGCGAGGTTGATACGTCGGCGGAAGATTATTACCGATGGACACAGTGGATTTTCCTAAAACTTTTTGAAAAGGGACTTGCTTACGAAGCTGAGAGTCCCATTAACTGGTGTCCGTCCTGTAAAACCGGTCTTGCCAATGAAGAGGTTAAAGACGGGCTTTGCGAACGCTGCGGTGAAAAAACCACCCGTAAGAGAATCCGTCAGTGGATTTTAAAGATTACCGCTTATGCCGAGCGTCTGCTTGCAGACCTTGACGGTCTTGACTGGCCGGAACCTGTAAAACTCATGCAGCGTAACTGGATAGGGCGGAGCGAAGGCGCGAACGTAATTTTTAAAATCGACGGACATACCGACAGACTCGAAATTTATACGACACGCCCCGATACACTTTTCGGCGCGACTTATATGGTGCTTGCGCCTGAACATCCGCTTATTGAGAAACTTACCACGCCGGGGCAAAAACAGGCTGTAGAAGCGTACATCGAAACTGCGGCGCGCAAGAGCGATCTTGAACGCACAGACCTCGCAAAAGAAAAAACAGGCGTCTTCTGCGGCGCTTACGCGATTAATCCTGTTAACGATAAAAAAATTCCGATATGGATCGCAGACTATGTTCTCATTTCATACGGTACAGGAGCGATAATGGCTGTCCCCGCCCATGATGAAAGAGACTGGGATTTTGCATACGCCTTTAATCTGCCGATTGTTCAGGTTGTCTCTGATGAAAAACCTGTTGCCGGAAAAGACTATTTAAAAGAACCAGATAAATGTACAGACAGCGACGGCTACTCGGTTAATTCGGGAAAATTTACAGGTTTAAAAACTGACGAAGCTAAGAAGCAGATAACCGGTTGGCTTGAAGAAATGGGAATCGGCAAACGGGCAGTTAATTATAAACTGAGGGATTGGATTTTCTCGCGGCAGCGTTACTGGGGCGAACCTATTCCGGTTGTGCATTGCGCAAAGTGCGGCATAATAACGATTCCCGAAAGCGATCTTCCGTTAAAGCTGCCGCAGGTGAAATCCTATGCGCCGACAGGAACAGGTGAGTCCCCCCTTGCAGGAATTAAAGAGTGGGTGAATACTGTCTGCCCGAAATGCAAAGGAAAAGCAAAGCGCGAGACAAACACCATGCCCCAGTGGGCAGGCTCATGCTGGTACTACATCCGCTACCTCGATCCCAAAAATGAAAAGGCTTTCGCTGACAGGGAAAAGATTGATTACTGGCTGCCTGTAGACCTTTATGTCGGCGGCGTTGAACATGCGGTTCTCCATCTTTTGTACAGCCGTTTTTGGCATAAAGTGCTCTATGATCTGGGACTTGTAAATACAACCGAACCTTTCCAGCGGCTTGTTAATCAGGGAATGATTCTTGGAGAAGACAACCAGAAAATGAGCAAGAGCCGCGGCAATGTCATTAACCCTGACGATATTGTCAAAGAGTACGGGGCTGATTCCCTTCGTATGTACGAGATGTTCATGGGTCCTCTGGAAGTGAGCAAACCCTGGAATATGTCAGGCGTAACGGGCGTTTCACGGTTTTTGGAGCGGCTCTGGGCAATCGGTGAAAAACCGGTTTGTGATGCTCCTGAAAGCGGCGGAACAGAATTGAAAAAACTGCTGCACCGTTCCATAAAAAAAATCACCCATGATACAGAAAGCCTTAATTTTAATACTGCGATAAGCCAAATGATGATTTATTCAAGCGAACTTGCCAAACTGCAGGAGATTCCGCGTTCCATGTGGGAACCGCTTATTGTAATGATCAGCGCTTATGCTCCTCATATTGGCGAGGAACTCTGGGAAAAGCTCGGCGGTCAGAGTTCCGTGTCTGCCTGCAGATGGCCTTCATTTGACGAAGAACTTACCCGTTTTGACGAAGTAACCATAGTGGTGCAGATAAACGGTAAAATCCGCGACAAGTTTACTGTTTCTGCCGGAACATCCAGAGAGGAACTTGAAAAAACCGCTTTTGCATTACCGGGTCTTAAAAAGTGGCTGGAAGGGCAAACTGTAACCAAGGTGATAACAATACAGGATAAACTGATTAATATTGTTTTAAAATAATAGAGTTGTTCGATAACTTCAGTTATTGAACAACTTCCTTAAAAAATTTCATTTTTGTAGGCTTTAGCCCGAAAAAATGCAGGACTTGTGAGACAACTAACCAGGTTGTCGAACAAGTCCAATGATATGTACCGGATTATGTTAAATTAAATTATTTTAAGCATTAAAAATTAAATATTTTTACATTGATTTTTAAGCTTGTATAAGGTAAAATCCCTTAAACGGCTCGTTGAGCTGTTTGGATGGTTGCGAAGGTTTGGCATATCATCGGAAAATTTTTTAAGGAGAGGTTTTTATGAAAGAAGGAATAGGTATTTTTCTTTGGAAGCTTTCGGTCGCCTTGTATCTTATTGCGAACGGTGTAATCGGGTTGACAAAAGGCGGTGGTGATTTTAAAACGATCCTTGTTGACGCAATGAGTCTTCCGCCTGTTATCATGCAGATTGTCGCTGTTATTGCGTTAGTTGCAGGTATCGCAATTCTCCTGGAAATGTTTAATATCCAGTTTCCGTTCCTTAACACGCTTATATTAATCATTGCAATTATCTGGGCTATCTATGTCGTTATTGGTCTTATATCATGGATTTCAAATACCGGCAGTGTTGACTTCTGGTATATGTTACAGAGACTGGCTGTTCATGTCATGGTTCTCGGGTCACTGTTGATTGCAAGCAAGAGATTTGGCTGAGAATTGAGAAGGAACCGATAGAGTTTTAAGTAAGCCGCTGTCATTAAAGGCAGCGGCTTTTTTTGGCACCACTTACAATTAACAATTTAAAATGCTAATCTATTTTCATGACAACCGCTGAACTGGACGCTTTTTTCAGAAGTTTTCTCGATTTGGAAGGGTTCTCTTCTTTTGATAACGCTTTGAACGGAATCCAGGTTGATAATGACAGCTCTCCTGTTAGCAAAATAGTTTTTGGGGTTGATGCCGCCATGGAAACTTTTGAACAGGCAGCCGTAAGAAATGCGGGAATGCTCTTTGTTCATCACGGTTTGTTCTGGGGTACGCCGCTGCGGGTTGCCGGGAATATGCGTCAGCGTATCAAATTTCTTCTTGATAAAAATATCAGTCTTTACGCAGTCCATCTTCCTCTTGATCAGCATCCTGAATTCGGGAATAATGCGGTTTTAGCGCGGCTTTTGGGATTGGAAAATATTAAGCCGTTCGGTATTTATCACGGGCGAAAAATAGGTTATAAGGGGACTTTCCCAAATTCTGTTTCGATTGATGAAGCTGTAAAAAAAATCAGTTTTAAGGGAAGACCGCCGGCGGGTATTTTCCCGTTCGGGAAAAAAAGCTGCGTCAGCGCCGCTGTTGTGTCAGGAGGTTCGTCTTCAAATGCGCGGGACGCGATTGAGGAAAGCATTGATTTATTTGTAACAGGCGAAAGCTTTCACGGAATTTACCATGACTGCCTGGAAGCAAAACTTAACATGATCGCTGGCGGTCATTACAATACCGAAGTCTGGGGAGTTCGGGCGGTTATGGAACATTGCAAGTCCGCGCTTGGAATTGATGTTGAATTTATTGATGCGCCTACAGGATTGTAACCGGCAATAGGGTTTTTATAATACCCAAATACCATTTTTACCGGAGTAAAGTAATGATATTAGCTAAAGAAAAATGCCTGCCTTTATCGCTGACTGCAATTGTCATTCTGCTGGATCAAATAACAAAGGCGATAATTGTAAAAATAAAACCTGAGTTTGGATTGATAAGGGATGTTTTTAACAACGATCTTCTTTGGATTTACCATGTGAGGAACAAGGCGATAGCGTTCAGTATTGGGGATAACCTCCCTGATATTTTAAAACTTATTGTTTTTATAATAGTTCCAATTCTGGTTTTGGCTTTCCTTTTATGGTATTACTTAAAAACTGATGAATTTAAACAGATTCAAAGGTGGGCGGCAGCAGGTATAATCGGCGGCGGATTGGGAAATATCATTGATCGCATCTTCAGATCCGAGGGTGTAGTGGATTTTATCAGCGTCAGATTTTTCGGTTTTCTTGGTATGGAACGCTTCCCGACTTTTAATATTGCCGATTCTGCCGTAGTTGTATGCTGTCTTTTTTTACTTGTAACAATGTTCTTCACACCGCACAAAATTGTAACAGCGGAAAAAATTCCCGTGGCAGAAGATGAGACCCTGAAGCAGGAAGATGAATCTCAGCAGGATAATGAAACATTGCAGGAAGATTGCCAGCCGGAAGAGAGTAAATCAGATGAATAAAAAAGTTAATACATTGTTATTCATTCTGGGCGCTACGACATTTAATATTTTGATGACTGTGATCAGTTTTATCATTTTGATTCTTCTTTATATAAAATTTTTAATACCGCTCATGCCGGAAGCAAACCGTTCATGGGGTTTTTCCATTATCTTTCTGGCTTCCATTGTGATTTCATTTTTTGTTTACCGCTATGTGTTAAAATTCCTGATTTCTAAAATTGATATAGAAAAATATTTTGATCCGATTTTTGTCAAGAAATACAAAAAACACTGATAAAGTCGTTCGGAAACTTCAGTTTTTGAATAACTCCCGTATCGAAATCCGATTAATTAAATTTCTTCATTTCTGAACAGCCTGATAAATTCCCTGTCTGTTATATTTTCGGCTCCAAGATCGGTTTTGTAATCCATCGGCATTCCCAAATCAAAAAACAAAAATCCGCTTTCCTGCAGGTATTGAGCGGCAAGTATAAGCTGTACTGTTCCGGCATTGTCTTCCTCATAATAACCGGAATAGCTTGTGTATATGTTGCCGCAAACTACGCCGAATTCCCCTGCAACAAGTTTATCGCCGCGGTAAAGTGCAAAGGAAGCCGGATATGCAAAGGGAGTTGGAAGTAAGGAAAGCTCCTTTCTTTTGGCTTCCTTTCTTATTTCCCTGATATTGGTTACAAGCGGCGGAGTAAGCCAGTCTGCGCCGTGTTTTTCTACACAGCGGTCAACTATGCGGTTGAAATCCGCGTCGGGACATAATTCATACCTGTTCAGATGTTTTTTTATCGATTTTTTGATATGCAGATTTTCATAAAAAAGAGCGGATCTTTCCAAATGTAATTTAGGAAGTAAAATATAATGCGGTTCTTCTCCTTCGCCCGCAACATTGGCGGACATTACAAGAAAACCGGCTTCCATCAAGCTTGAAATAAATTCTGGATTAAAATCATCGGCTATACAAAAATCCTGATCATAACCTGTTACCAGTATGGCGTCTACAACAGCATTGCAGTCATCCTCTGCCAAGATAAATATATGTCCTGAACGGGTATAACGAAGCTGCATTAGTCTGTTATACTCCATAACTCAAGGTTTGTCAGGTAAGGATTTCATTGCCTGAAATGCCTTTATAATCGGAATTCCCTGAAATCAATACCTTGACTTAATTTACTCAATATTTTATGTTTAAAGACCAGAGCGTCTGTTAATACGCTTTTTTAATCTGTTTTTAAGAACCTTATATATTAGGAGAAGATCCCATGAAACGGACTTATCAACCCAGTAAAGTAAAAAGAAACCGTAAATTCGGGTTTCGCGCCCGTATGAAGACAAGGGGCGGGCGGCTTGTTTTAAAACGCCGCAGAGCAAAGGGCAGATTAAAACTTTCGGTTTCTGACGAGAAAAAGCCCTATTAGCATCAGTAACGGAGGCTCTTTTCGTTTCAAGCGGAAGGAGCATTTAAAGGGAAGGAAGGAGATTCGGGAGGTTTTTAGCAAAGGCAGACAGGTTACATTACGGGGAGCAAAGCTTTTTTTTAAAAAGAACGATTTGCCGTATAACCGGATATGCTTTACGTTTTCCCGCGGTGCGGGGAACGCTGTCTTTAGAAACCGTGCAAGACGTCTTGGCCGTGAGGCTTTCAGATTGATGAAAAGCCGCCTTTTAAGCGGATATGATTTGATTTTATTGATATATCCTGAAACCAAAGGGTTAAATACTGTCATAACTTTTTCCGGAAGAACGCAGCAGCTTGAATCCCTTTTTATTAAAGCTGGTTTATTTAAATGAAGAATATAGCGCTTTTATTAATCAGATTTTATCAAATGGCGATATCTGTGCATTTTCCTCCGGCTTGCAGATATTATCCGAGTTGTTCAGCCTATGCTTACGAAGCCGTAAATAAACATGGTTTTTTACGCGGCTGTTGGCTGGCAATCAGGCGGATTCTCCGCTGCCACCCTTTAAGAAAGGGCGGTTATGATCCTGTTCCTGATATCATAAACTAAGGAAGTAGAATGGAAAAAAATACTGTTTTAGCTGTTGTATTATCCACTGTTGTACTGATTGTTTTCTTTTTTATACAGAGTTTTACAATTTCGCGGCAGCAGGCAGCTCATGTTGTTCAGCAGCAGGAATCGCATGTAACCGCTATTGATACAGAACCGGTTATTCCATCAGTAACGACTCCTGTTGTTCAGGCGCCGGAAGAATCAATTGTTGTTTCAGAGCCCCAGCCTGTCGTTCAGCAGCCTGCCGCCGAACAGCAGGCTATTATACCAACTGAATATATCACGATTGATACTGAATTATACACTGCAGTTCTTTCCAATGCAGGCGGCGATATGGTTTCTTTCAGATGGAAGGATGCAAGAAACGACTCTCAAGTTGATTTAATTCTTTCAGGCAGCAGTGAAGCGCGCGCTTTTTCCATCGCTTTCGGAGACGCCAGTACACCGGTTGTTTCCAATTTTCACATAAACAGGATTTCAGAATACTCAATCGAATTTTACCGTGATTTCTCCGCGGCTTCCGGCATTTACGGAGTAGACGGAAGTTTCCGTTTGACAAAACGCTATGATTTTATACCGGGTGAATATTTATTCAGATTGACAGTAACGATGGACGGAGGTTTTTCTCTATCAAGTTTAAATTTCGGCGGGAATGCCTATACATTGTCTTTTGGTCCGCAGATTGGTCCTGTTTTTGAAAAACTTGACAACTTTTATGATTACCGACAATACAGCACGTTTACCAACGGCAAAAGAAAGAATGCAAAGGTAAATGACAATATTGATAACCGTTCTGCATGGGCTGCGATCTCCGGGAAATATTTTGTTTTTATCGCAAGACCTCTTCTCGCTCAATACAGCCTTGCTTTCTCGGAAAGTCCCGAACCCGGGCTTGTTTCCGCTTCAAGACTCAATATAATCCGTCCTGCCGCAAATGTATCAAAGATTGAGGATATATATCAGTTTTACCTTGGACCGAAAACACAGGAGACGCTGGCTATTTATAACACCGGCAGAAATGAATTTGGCATTAAAGACGCAAATCTTGACGAAGCGGCAAGTTCGCGCGGTTTTTGGAGTGTTCTCGCTCCGCTTGAAAAACTATTAAAATGGCTGCTTCTCGCTTTTTATTCAGTTGTTCATAATTACGGTATTGCAATCATCCTGCTCACCCTTCTCATAAAAGCGCTTTTCTTTCCGCTTACAAAAAAAGGATCGGAAGCCACAATCCGCATGCAGGCGCTTGGTCCGAAAATTAAGGAACTTCAGGAAAAATATAAAAACAATCCGCAGAAATTACAGGCGGAAATGGGTAATTTTTACAGGCAGGAAGGTTATAACCCGCTTTCCGGATGTCTCCCAATGCTGCTTCAACTGCCGATTTTTATCGCTATGTATCAGCTTTTCAATAATCATTTTGATCTTCGCGGCGCAGGTTTTATTCCGGGCTGGATACCCGACCTTTCAGTTCCCGAATATATTGTGCAATTCAATACTTTCAGGGTGCCTATATTCGGCTGGACAGCGTTAAGAGCTTTGCCGTTTATCTATGTCGGCTCGCAATTGCTTTACGGAAAGTTTACCCAGATGCCCGGACAGCAGTCAAATGCCCAGATGAAGATGATGTTATATGTCATGCCGATTGTATTTTTCTTCATTTTGTACGACGTGCCTTCGGGATTATTAATATACTGGATTTTTTCCAATGTCCTTACTCTTGTTCAGCAGATAATAATCAATAAATACATTGTAAAGAAAAAACAATCTCAGCCGCCGCCGGCGCCTGAAGTTGTTCAAAAAAAGAAAAGGAAAAAATAATAGAGGGGGAATAAAGACCCTGATTTAAGGAGATATTTATGGAATTCGAATTTGAAGGCCGTACCGAGAAAGAAGCGATTGACAGGGCGGCGGATGAGCTTGGACTTGAGAAAGATGATTTTGATGTAGAGATACTGGAATCCCAAAAGAGCGGTTTGTTTAAAAAAGGTTTGGTCAGGATAAAAGTTCATGTCAGGGATTTTGGAAAAACTCCTAAACCGGACAATCCGGTGCGCCGTGTCAGGGATGACAGTGAGCGTGATGACAGTTACAGGGGAAACTATATCGGGAAAGCCGTTATCGGCGAGCTTGCGCCTCAAAGCGATTTTGAAGAAAAAATGTGCTCTTTTACGTCAGGATTGATAGAACGCATGGGCTATCCCGGAAAAGTATCCATATTATTCCGCGAGAAAAACAAACTCGGCATAAAAATGGAATCTGAGTACTCATCGATTTTAATAGGGAAAAAAGGAAAGAATCTTGACGCGCTTCAGATGCTGCTTAACATATACGCCGGCAGACTTGGAAAAGACGATACAAGGATAATCCTTGATACCGAAAATTACCGCATCCGCCGCGAAGAATCCCTTGTGCGTCTTGCGTATAATGTCGCCGAAAAAGTGCGTGAAAGCCGCGGTTCCATTTTGCTTGAACCGATGAATCCTTTTGACAGATGGCTGATACACACAACATTGAATGATATTAATGATGTTGAAACCAAAAGTGAAGGAGATGGTTTATATAAGCAGGTGCGTGTTTTTTACCGCGGTCTGAGGTAGATATTCCGATAAAAAAAATTACTTTCCTGCTTTTGGCAATCTCCGCTGTTTCCGCAGTATTTGCTTTATCGCCTGAAGAACTTGTTCCCGGTTATGCCGTTCAACTGACGGCTGACGATAAAATCGTTTTTGAGGCGCAGCTTAAAAATCCTGCGCCGAAATTACTCCCTCTTGATAATGATCTTAAACAGTTTCTCTCCGTGGAAATGGAAACGTTAAATCCGGGAATAATGGTTGAAGCGCTTTATTTGTTCAATAAACCCGCGGATTCTCTCACGGAGAAGGAAGAGATATTCAATAAATTAACAGCTATCAGCACCCTGGCTGGTATACAGTATTACTCTGCAAGCCGCGGGGTAATGAGAACTTTATTTGAGTATTCAGCGGTGATAGACGGACCGGATACGAAACGCCCGCTTGCCGATCCTTTCTACAGGATACTGCCGGCAAAGTTAACCGTTTATACAAGGCAGAAAGACCTCACTTTTGGAGATAATATTTATCTTTATAATTTTTTTAATGCGGACAATGGCATCTTTTTCATGCAGGAAAATATAACAACAATGAATTATTCTTTTGTTCCTGTAATCAGAAAAGGTAATTTAAAGATTATTATGGCTGTTTTTGACTGCGGCGGCTCACTGCTGATTTATACAGTCTCCATGGCTAAAGCGGTTACTCTGCCCGGAATGGGTGAATGGATAGGCAATTCCTTTTCAAATCGGGCGGAAGCGATATTAAAATGGTTTACTGACAGGGCAGATCAGGTTATTAATTAATTTGATATTGATAACATTTTTCGATATCCTCGAAAGATATGAAACAAAAGCGGCACAAAAACCCCTGCACTCCGCCTCTTGCAAACTGTTAAGTTTATCCGCAAATCTTGCGGTTATGTGCAATAGAGACTATCTTGTAAGCTTTTAACAATTCGGCTGTGGTAAAGATGTTGGCTTATTTAATTCAAAATATGATAAGGTTTTATTTTTTAAATAAGAATTTGAAATATCAGATGAGTAAAACAGAATATGTAAGATATAAAGTTACAAGACAATCAGAAATATTAAATATAATGTTTACAATTTTCTGATGGTTGTTTATCTTTTAATGATTCAGTATATTATGGAAACCATTATGGTATTGTACCGAATGCAAGTACTATTCATCGTAATGATAATTCATCTATTAGATCAGTAATTAATAATTTCAATAATATAATAAATAGGTCTGATGCTTTTCCAAATTCTCAAAGGGATGCTGTATTTGATAGAAGTAGAATAGGTGATACATATTATTTAATAATACAAGCAGACAATATCATAATTTTGGTGTTTTATATTTTCCGATTACATACGCAATCCCAAAACCCGCGAAAACAGAAATAATACGGTCGATGATATTAATCGGAATGCGGGATACAATTTCCTTTAAAACAAGCGGAAGTCTTCCGTAAAAGTCAGAATGCTGCGACGCTAGATTTGCGGACTGCGGCGTTTTAATAATTTCTATAAAAGAAGCGATAAGACCTCCCATAATGCTTATCGCGAAACATAAAATAAAAGACAGAAGCATAAGGATAAAAATTCTGCTCATGATATTGTCAAGGCGGCGGCTCTTAAAAAAACTTGTATTTTCAGTTTTGTTTTTATCGCTCATAAAAGTCAACTCCGAGATGAATATGCGGGAAAACTTCCATGTTATTACCGCTGTTAAAATATTGCAAAGTGAAAAAAGATAGCCTTCCCAGCCCCAAAAACTCATTGTATGTCCGACGATATTTGTCAGTACGCCTGTAAGACACCCCCAGAAAAGCCCGCCTATAAATGTAACGGTTATCGTAAGAACTGTGTCCATGTACAGAGGAAGCCCTATGCCGCTTCCCGCGAATACCTTGTTAAAAATTACATTTAACGCTGTTCCAAAAATACATAACAGAAACATTAGAACCGTTTTACGCATAGGATTATTCTATCACAACGTGATATAATGATGCCATGCAGCAGGAAGCGCAATTTTTCTTTCAGTTAATGTGGCTCTATGTAATAATGACTGTCTTTCTTATGATAATCATGTGTTTTTTGTATTTATTCAAAAAGCAGGCACAGAAGAGTGAACGTATGACCATTGCGTTTTCGCAGCACATAATAGAAGGTATGGATTTAGAGCGCAAGCGCATTTCACGCGAGCTTCATGACGTGATACTGCCGCAGGTTGTGGAGCTTCCTGTCGGTTCTCAAATAAGGGCAATCTGCATGGAGCTGATGCCGCCCGATTTTTCAAGGCTTCCCTTTAAGGAATTGCTCGCGGATATTTGCGATAAATTCAAGAAGCAAACGGGAATTGAAGGTGTTTTTTTTATAGAAGAAGAATTGTCATTTTCGCATGTAAGCGCAGATAATCTGCTTCATCTTTACCGCATGACACAGGAAACATTTACAAATATCGGGAAACATTCAAAGGCGAAAAAAGCCATGCTCGTAGTGCGGAGAAATAACGAAGGAATATTGATATGCGTTTCCGACGACGGCATAGGACTTGGCGGCAGCCGGGAGGGTATCGGTATGGAAAGCCTAAGACAAAGAGCGGCAATAATCGGCGCTAAAATTGATTTTATCAGCGAGAGCGGAAACGGTCTTATGGTAAAAATTGAATTTACCCCCAATACTATTGGAGAGTAAGCGATGAAAACCATATTTATCATGGAAGATCACCCGATTGTATCAGAGAGTCTTGCTTCATTTTTTAATGATACGGGTAGATGGAATGTTTTGGGAACATCTTCATCTCTTGCCGAAGCTAAAGAAATAATTCCGCTCCTGGAGAATATTGATGTTTTACTCATGGACATTTTGCTTCCAGACGGCTGGGGGCTCGACATAGTTGCCTGGTTAAAGAAGCAAAATAACAAGATGCCGCTTTTAGCCGTCTTTACCGCCTTTGACGATTACAGTTATGTCAGTACGGCGCTTAATCTCGGTGTAATGGTATATTTGACAAAACTGCGGAATAAGGAAAAACTGGAAAACGCGATAAATAACGCCTTTGACGGAATTATTTGTATTGATGATGACGCTCAAAGAAAAATAAATAAAATTACATCTTTAACCGATATGCTGACAAACCGCGAAACTGAAATATTGATTAATGTTAAAAAAGGCTTAACCAACGAAGAAATTGCCGTCAATTTAGGCATAAATGTGCGAACCGTCTCTAATATCATTTCGTGCATACTGGATAAAACAGGCATTAAAAACAGACGAACACTGGAAAAAACCTAAGGAATAAATTCTTTTTATTTCAACAAATTTTCCTATTCCCTCCCCTCCCCAAAACCATACTTATATTATAATCTTTTCTTATGGAAATGAATTCCCTCATGCCTCACCCCGATTTCCAATCTCTTCTCTCTGCTATCCAATCGCTTGAGACAGAACTTTCTGATCTAGTTTATGAACGTGATAATTTAAATTATCACGTGTGCCCGAAAATATAAACAGAATATATGTTAAAAATAGGAAAACTCTAATATACAATTTTTGAATATCAATGTAATATATTACGAATAAAACGAAAAATAGAAATAGTTCAAGCTGCTCTTAATAGAGAGCAACCTTATGATATTAATAAAATTGATAAACAGCTGGATGAAGAACACAAGGAATATACAAAAAAGCTTTTAGAAAAACAAAAAGAAATTGATGAAGCGCGGTTAAAGAAAGATTCTTATGGAAAATCCTTAACAGCTGAAGAGACTTCAGAATTAAAGAAACTCTATACGCAAATTGTAAAGAAACTACATCCCGATATTAATCCTGATACTACAGAAGAACAGCATAAGCAATTTAATGATACTGTCAATGCGTATAAAAGAGCTGATTTATCAGAGATAAGAATTATTTATTTATTGCTTGAAAAAACATCTGCGAAAGAAGCAGAAACAGAAAATTCGATGGATAAATTAAAATCAAAAAAAGAAATGCTGCTTAGTGAAAAGGATTATCTTCTGTCTTCGATACAACAAATAAAAAATACCTTTCCGTATTGTGTTCTGGATTTGCTTCAAAATAATGAGAAACTACAGAAAAAAATTGATGAATTATCATCATTACTTACAGAAAACCGTGAACAACATGAAAATATTGAAAATCGGTTAAAAAATATGATAAAATAAATTATGAATGAAATTATACGCCTTGATGAAAAAAATATTATAGCGTTTCTTAATTCAGGCACTGGTCTTTCGGAACTTGGAAAACCTTTTGCGAAGCAAATTTATCTTATTTCCGCTTCAATTGCGGGAGCTTATTTTGTAGAAAATATCTATGACCTCTTAGAAGAAATTTAAGTTAGAGCAAAACTGCGATTTGTCCGCGAACCTGATAATAAATACGACGAATTGGCAATTCTTGTTAAAGATCAAAATAATAATAAACTTGGTTATGTACCCAGACAAAAAAATCCAATACTGGCAAGATTAATGGATGCAGGAAAACTAACTTATGGAACAGTAAAGTCCGTTAAAAACGATAAAAATTACATTAATATTGAAATGGAAATTTACATGGATGATTAATGAGCATACGCAATTATGTTATTTTACATTTTTTCCCTCTAATATATTGATTTTTTGCTTTTTCCACATAAACCACCTAACCAATACAATGATAAACATTATTGTTTGCGCTATCGCTATACGCATTGTGGGGTTGCTTTCTGTGCCAGCGCCGGTTTCGGCGTTAGCAAAAACAACGTGAAACATATTGACACTGGCGTTATTGATAAAATGAACTGTCATACCATCCCATAATGAGGACGCTTGTTTATACTGCATTCCGAGCATAACTGAAAATATAAAGCTGGTACAAAAAAGTAATATTATTGTCATTATCATACCCATAAGCGATTGCTCTCCGTCAATGTAATTTCTGATAGGCATTACGGTATGCCAGAAACCAAACAGTAAAGAAGAAAAAACATTTGCTTTTGCAAAAGAATACCGTTTTTCGGCAGTTGTAATGAACAAGCCGGAAAAAATACCGTTTTCCATAATCACATTGATAATATTCCCGATAATACAAACGAGAATAAATAATATACCGCTGTTCAATTGTGTGTTACCAGTTATATTATAACTTGTTATATAAAATTGAAGCGTTGGCGTTTTACCCTGAATAGCAGCCATAATAATTTCAAGGACATAGGCAACAATAAACGCACTTCCGCCTATCGTTATTCCTTTTAGTATTCCACGCAGGAGTTGAACTTTTTTAAAGCCAATATCAGCCCACTTGTAATGCAGAAAAAAAACAGCAAGAGCCAATAATGCAATCCCTGCCAATTTGTGGGTAAATAATTCGCCTATTATGCTCTGGTCGGTTTTTAAAATAAAACTATCTGCAAGAAGTAGTGCGAATATTATTAAAAAGAACCCAAAAATAAAAACGGGTATATAATTCTTCTTCATTTTGAATAACCTACTTTATGCGCCAGGTGGCAATAAATTGGACACGATCAAATCCCCATTCACGTTCATAATCGTTTGTAATAGGGTCTTTGAAACCGTTTGTAATTCTGGCAATGGTCATAATAGAAAATTGCCTGTTAATTCTAAAATTAGCGATAAACGCATTGGTAAGTGAATAACCCATATCAGCAACATAACTTCCTGCTTCAATATTGTAAAATGGTAATGTTCCTTCTAATTGATAACCGATTAAATTAATAAAGATTGGCATTACGTAACCGACAAATAATTCAAACTTGCGCCGGAAAACATTCATATTCATGCCGTCATCGCCGAGATAATACCACAGGTCTCTTCCTTTTGCTTTTGTGTATGCAAAGTATTCAACTCTGTTATAAAACTGCATGACAACATGATTCCAGTCGCCGGGGAAAAAAGCGGCAAGGTTAAATTGTATTGTAAGTCCTGCATGGACATTCCATACTACTCCGTCAAAACCATTTCCTGTAACACCATCGTTTGGATCATTAACGTCTGTTCTTCTGTTTAACCCAAGCCCGACCAGTGGCACTTTTCCAAAAAGATCATAATTCCAGCCTGTGCCTGCCATCGCTCCGCTTCTTATTAAAAGAAAAGGTAGTACCGTAAAAATAGCGTCTGTGGAAAACCCTGCCCATATCGGCGAAAGAGCAGCATCCAGTTTCAAAACAACATTATTTTCGCTTGTCCACGGGGTATTTCCCTGTAAAAAAGGGAACTTCCATTGCGGTATAAAATTAACCTGCATTTCACCTCTTGTAGAGGCGTAAAAGGATAAGTCAATGCGGCTTTCCACCTGTTCACCATTTTCCGCTGTTTCCTCTGCAAAACCGATTCCAATAATCGCTGTAAAAAACAGAAACAACATAACGCTTTTCTTCATACTAAACTCCTGAGTATTTAGGTTCTTACAAAACTTACCGAGTTTCGCTAGCAGCTAATTGATTTGTTGTTTCAAATATATGTTTGTTAGTATGAGAAAAAAATTACCGATTGCGGTTAAATTCGTAACTAATTACGGTTATTATGCCATTTCTAACTGTTGCGAACCAGAGCGGATAAGGCGAAGCGTCCCGAGGCTCCTGTTTTTCGGTAAATTCGTTTCAGGTGAACCTGTACTGTATTAACAGCAATATTTAACTGGAGAGAAATTTCTTTATCTGTCCTTCCTTTTAACATTTCTTCAACTACTTCTTTTTCTCTTTGGGTTATTTCGTACTTTTTAATAAATTCAATGGAAAGTCCGTTTTCTTGAGTCCAGACAGGCGGCGTATTACCAAGTTCAGAAGCAAGAACTAGCGAGCTATGCGTCACTGATAGTTTTGTATACAGATAAAAAATGCACATATTAAGAACGACAATTAGTGTGCCGAATAAGCCGCCGTACAGAAATACATTAACGTCTTGTTCAAGCATAGAATGTGTCGCTTTAGTGCTTGCCGCGATTATCGCCAATCCAATTAAAGGAGTAAAAATAGTAAAGAGTGAAAATGAAAGCGGTGTTTTTGCAGTTATATTTCTGGCAATGCGATAATAAAATAACGACCAAAGTAAAAATATTAAACCTTCTATCGTTTTCCAAAAATATGACCAAAACGAAAATGAAACCGGAAGCGTCCCTGAAAAAGCATACATATAACAGCTTAAAATATAATTGATAAGCTGAAGCATTCCATTAACATATAAAGCGCTTATAACAGGGCGTATTAAATCATTATCTTCACAGATAAAGGCAAGGGTTAATAATAATATTGTATAACAAACAACACTAACTGCAATATTCCCGCCGCTTGCAAAAAATAGTATGCGGCAAAGCGGATATATTATTGCCATTAAACATATAGATAAAATACGCCGTAACAGCGTTTTTGGGTGGTGCAGAATATAGAAAACAATTCCAAAAGCTAAAAATCTGATTATAGCAAGAATGAATTCGGCAATTATAATAGGCATGGTATTTAATACCATATTATAAAAAAGCAATCAATTCATTTATGATCGTTTATGTTCATTTTTCTGAAATATTTATGTGCCATTTTAGCCCGTATTTCGTTTAATTTATGTTATGTGACATTAGAAATACAGTTGTAATTTATCGTATAAAATAATGATTTTAGAGTATTTTTTTCGAATATGAACACTTATTATTATTCTCAAAATAGCCGATAATTAGGGTAGCCAAACAACTTGGGAGGTAGAATGTTATATAAATACAATACTATAAGGTTATTATTTTTATCTTTTTGTTTATTTTTAATATTTTTTGGTTGTACTAAAAGCAATAAATATATTTCAAATGGGAATATTGAGATAATTGTTCAATCAACTGCGGATGGTATATATATTAATATCTTCAATATTCCTCAAGAAATAGATCGGATACATATTGATATTATAGATGAGAGTTCAAATATCAATTCTGAATTATTTGTAAAAACCAGTTTTGCAGAAACTATTATTTTGGGAAATTCATTGGAACAAGTAAAACAAAGCGGAAAGATATTTTTCCCTTTCATACACTCTGGACATATATATTCAATACGTACTCATTTTTCGTATACAATCTTTAATGGTAATATAGCAGAAAGAGGTGGTTCGCAATGGATTAACACTGAATTTATTACTGAAAATGGAAATTTTTACGATAACTATTTGGAACTTGATGTAAATGAAACTTTAACAAGTGTAACATTGTCTTGTGAGCCTGTTTTTCCATCAGAAATGAAATATAACCAACATCATTACCGCTATGGCGTACATATATTGGAAAATGAAACCTCAATACATTCTTATTCGTATGCGAAAACAAGAGCCGGAATACATTGGGAATTTGATCCTGAACTCGCAATTATATTGAATGAAAATTATTCCAGGTTAAAATATGGTGATTATTTAATATATATACAATCTTATTGTAATGTTATTTATGATAATATTACATGGGAAGTAAAAATCGCCAATACTCCAGTATTTACATATTCATATAATATGAATAGTTAAAATATTAAAAAATTCCAACATCGCATACTTAGAACGGAATACGAAATGTGTACTTGCTTTTTTGATTAAATGATATGTTGATATAATAAAAATGTATGTCTTTAATATAAACTATTCAATAAAGTACGTTTATCATATTTCTTTTTTAATTCTTTTATTTAGTTCAACGCTGTTTTTCTTCCGTCTTTGTAACAGGATAATCTTTTTAATAATAAAAGAATATGTTCGTAAAAGTGTTTACCGGTAAAATTTTCAACATAGAAATTGATAATTTTAATGAACATTTCGCGTATTTTTAATTTATAATCGGGTGTATTACTATAAAAATATTTTTCAATTCTATCTGGCGAAAGCAGTATGTTCACTTTTTTCATTAAAAATTCCTTGTCATTTTCCGCTTTAAGCAAGTCAGCCGCAGAGTTATCAAAGTATTTCTTATTGCAATAATGTGTAAAAAGTTGTTCGCGTTCTTTTTTCCATTCTTCAGGATTAAATAATTCTTTGTAAATATTATAATACTTTTCAATAAAATGTTTTTTGATAATTTTACATGACAATATTTTTACAGCGGTATAATCTTTTTCTTTTTGGGCTATGTCCAAAAGCAATAAATTCCATGTGTTGTCTTTTTATTGTTATGGGTTTTGAAATAATCTAAAATCAATTTTTTTGCTTCAGAATATTTATTTTTTCTTGTAAGATTAATTACAATTTTTCTGCGGAAAGTCTCTATCTGAACATTGTCTTTTATAATAGCCCATGCTTTTTCTTTTTGATCAATGCACCGGTAATAAAATATTTTTTTCGTAAAATTATTTCCGCCTCAGAAGAACTTTTATCTTTTGCTTTCTTGAGCAATTCGTCCTGTTCAACAATATATGTTTCGGTATTAACACTTGTCTTTAATTTCTTAATCAGGTTCTTAAATTCAAAAATGAAGGCTGTTTTGGAATATTTCTTTTTCCTCATTTCTAGAATGTAATATTCAAATAAATCTTTTTTATCTAAATGCTTCAGTGAATCCTTGATTATACTAAACGGAAGGGAACAATATTCACTGTAAAAGACCGATGAAACATTATCATCAATATAATATAACCATTTTGAATACTCCTCTATACAGGCTTTACATATCAAGACAGCTTCGCTATATTGTTTTTGATTAAAATATTCTTTGGCTTTTTCCAGCCATTGATCCATCACGGTAATATTTATTAAATCTTCATGATAATATTCATCAGTAATCGGGACAGATTCAAGAGCTTTACGTATTATAACTGAATATTTGCCGCTGTTTGCGTTGTCAATATTTTTGGAAAATTCAAGAAAAACAGCGTTTTGTAATTCCAAATTATATTTTGCCTTAGTAATAATAAATTTCCTGAGTTCTTGAGCGGAAACATCTTTAATAAAATCAGCTAATGTAATATTTTGATTTGCTTCATTTTTATTAGTCGCCAATCTTTTGGCGATAGCTTCTTTAATATATGAAATATGTTTACAGGGATGATAATCGCTTGGAAAAGAACATGAAAAGTTTTTTATTTTCTTCCCATTAACAGTGACTCTTATGTTATAAACGCCATAATTACCCTGAAATTTTGCTTTCTACTCTTCCTCTACCACCTCGCTCTCTCCAAACACCATTTCAAATGTTCCCTCAAATCACTTTGGCTGTCAAACGACAAGCCAAAATCACGCTCCATTTTTTTTACGCAGTAAAGGACAGGAGTTTCGCTCCAATTCAAATCTGTAAAAACAATTTCCGATTTTGATTCTGGGTAAAGTTCCAGAGTGATCTTCGCTATTTGTTCCCAGCTTGTAAAAATATTTCCAAGGGCAAGATAAATTTCTCCGTCTTTATCGCTCTCCAGAAGTTTTATATATAACTGCGCAATTTCACCTGACGAGATAAACTGCGTTCCGTCATATTTTATCAGCTCAATGGGTTTATTGTTAATTACAGCTTTTGCAATATTGCGGAAGCGCATGTCAGACTGCGAAGAGCCGTCAGGGAAGGGCGGGTTTGAATAAGTATAGCCAGGTCTAATGATGTTGCGTTTCATGCGCACTTCGTTCCCGCCGCTTCTGGCTTCGCCGTAGTATTTTGTAAATCCAAGAACATAGGCTTCGCTCGCTGACTTTGTGCTACCGTAAAGATCAATGGGAAGATTAACGGCGGTTTCATCCATGCCGTTGCGCATGTGTCCCATCGCCGCTGTGCTGCTCGTGTAAATAAATTTCTTTACTCCGGCTTTTTCCGCAATTTCTAAAAGATTGACTGTCGCGGCGGTGTCGTTTAACATCATTGAAACAGGCTCATTGCCCCAGCCGAGTGCGATATGTATGACAGCGTCGCAGCCTTTTACATAATCCGCCAGAAGACCGTAATCGGTGATTGTGCCTTTTACCAGTTCCGCTTTTTTTGCAAGCGTAGTATGCGTAGCATACGTTGGGTATTTTTCCGGGTTACGCGACAATACTTTTACTTCATGTCCTGCGGCAGCTGCAGCCAGAGTAACATATTGCCCGATATTTCCTGTTCCGCCTGTGATAAATACTTTCATTACTGTCTCCTTTTTATTTAACTGAATTGTCAGGAAACTTCGTTTTCTGAACAATATAAATCCGATTTATTTTAACATTATAATCCCAATAATATTCCCGCTGCAGCTCCAATTGCAATATATATTACCGGATGTCCCTTAAATTTATATATTGCAATAAACATAATAATAAAAATAACAGTTTCTTTTATACGAATTGAATTATACCACGGCGAAGCGTCTTTAATGTAAAGCGCAAGTTTTAAAGCGCTGAAACATGCGGCGGCAAGAAGACCGGCGGAAGCCGGACGAAGAGCGGAGAAGATCGATATTGCGTATCTGTTTTCCTTTAATGATTTCAACACAATTGACAAGGAAATAATCACTATTATTGCCGGGCTTACAAGTCCCAGAGAAGCTGTCAAACCTCCCGGAATGCCGGCAGCCGCAAAACCTGTCTGCGCCGCCATGTTTACGCCGATTGCGCCGGGAGCGGATTGAGCAATGGCGAGAAAGTTTCCTACCATTTCATAATCAAGCCAGTCATATTTATCCGCCATTTGAAACAGAAACGGCAGTGTCGCAAGCCCTCCGCCGACGGCAAACAAACCTATTTTAAAAAATTCAAAAAATAATAACAGGAGATTCAAATGCCGCTCTCCCCGTTTTTTGCATCTGTGTTATGCGAAACCGGAGGCGGACGGAAGAAAAGAAATCCCGCAAGCGCGCTGCCGGCTACAATTAAAACGGGAGATACGCTGAATACTGCCGATAAAATAAAGACGCAGACAAGAATAATTACTGATTTATAATTTTGCATAACGCCTTTCTGGAGTTTCATTAAAGTGTCAAAAATCAGCGCGCAGACGGCAATTCTGACGCCTGTGAACGCATGGCGTATAACTTCATATTCTGCGAATTGTTTTATAAATACCGAGATAATTATCATTAAGGTTACGCCCGGCGCGATAAGTCCTATTGTTGCGGCTATTCCGCCTGCAAGACCGAATCGTTTATATCCTACAAAGGTTGCGACATTAACCGCGATTATTCCCGGCGTTATCTGTGAAACGGCGTAATAATCAATTACTTCGTCCATGGTTATCCAGTTTCGCTTTTTTATCAGTTCCCGCTGAAGCACAGGCATCATCGCATATCCGCCGCCGAATACGGAAGCTCCTATGATAATGAATACCCGGAATAGTTCGAAACAGCTTTTAGCTGAATCTAATTTTTTTTTGATAATATCCCCCATGCCTTACTGAACACGGATTTCTGGCCTGTCATATTGAACTCTTTTATCATTTTTTCCGATACATCGTCCGCTTTTACCGCGCGTATTACTTCCGCAAGGTTTTCGCATAACATATCAAAAATAATTTTTCCCAGTTCGGGAGTTGCGGGAGAGGGATCGCCTGCAAAATGATACGGGTATTCAGCGTACCAGTTAAAGCCGGAAAAAACTTCCTTTTCTCTTAATTCGGCAAGCCTCTCCTTGCTTTTGCTTTCTTTTGAATCCTGGGCTTTCATATTTACCAAATCAGGACGCAGATGCATGATAACCGCCGTTTCTGTGAGTCCTGCGTGATATCCCAAATCATCTGTCTTCGCGGTCTCACATATTATTTTTTTCTGATCATCTTTGAGACGCGGAATAAAATACGTATACGCGTTATACGATCTGTTCATTCCCGGCATTTGCTGAAGAAAAAACGGGAGAAAGTGATTGTTGCCGCCGTGGCTTGAACAGATGATTATCTTTTTAAACCCGTTACGGTGAATTTCATCGCACATTTCAAGAAGCGCTTCCATGATGAGCTTGTGTGAAGCTGCGATACACCCCGGATAATGTTTTGCTTCGGCTATCTGACCGAAAAAATAATAAGGGAAAACAATTGATTTTTCCAGTTCAGCCGCTTTTTTGGAAACGGCTTGCCCTGTGATCATATCTGTTCCCAAAGGCAGATGATTTCCGTGTTTTTCCAGAACTCCGATTGGCAGAAGACATACACTGCTGCTTTCATTAATGTTCTGTTGAAAATTTCCCGTTGTTAATTCTTCCCATAACATAATGTTTTCCTATTGAATCTTTCTGTTAATTATACCGGTTTTCCTGTTTAATGATTCAACTAAAATAATTTTTACCGCCAGTATAATCCCGATAAATACAGGAAATATGCCAAAGCTCATAAATGAAGCGAGCCAGCCGAATACCGGAGGCATAATTGTCGATCCGATATACGCGCATCCCATCTGAAGTCCGATTACCGCCTGTGAATTTTCCATGCCGAAATTCTGCGGAGTTTCGTGTAACATACTTGGAAATACCGGAGCGCAGCCAAGCCCTATCAAAAAAAATCCGGGTAGCAGCGCGCCGTTTCCGAACGGCAGGAATAAAGAAATAACTCCCGCTGCGATTATTATCTGCCCCATTCGGATCATCTGTCTGTTGGATAATTTCATTGTGATAAAACCGGATATGAAACGTCCTGCCGTTATGCCGATATAATAAAGTGAAATCCATCTTGCAGCGATTTCAGGCGCAATTCCCTTTTCCATCACAAGGAAACTTGCTCCCCATAATCCTGTAGTTAATTCTATTGTGCAATAACAAAAAAATGACGCAAGCGCTTCTTTTACTCCAGGTATGGAAAATAAATTACGGAATTTAACAGTTTCTTTTTTAACGCCTTCTTCGGGAATATTTTTTTTCCATAACGGCAAGGAAATAATTAAAAATACTACAATGCCGAATAAAATAAAGCTTATTGTTCTGTAGCCGGTATGCCATGAATTTCCTTTTAATAAAAGCGACGCAATTAATATCGGTCCAAATGAAGCGCCGATACCCCAGAAACAATGGAGCCAGCTCATATGTCTTGCTTTGTAATGCAGAGCGATATAGTTATTTAACGATGCGTCAACAGCGCCCGCTCCCAATCCGAGCGGAACAGCCAAAAAACATAAAAACATAAATGAGTTCGATAATGATATACACATGAACGCAGCCGCTGTCATAAAAATACTTATTAATGAAACAAGACCGGTGCCGAGCCGTTTTATTACTTTTTCGCAGAAGATGCATGATATTACAGAGCAGCTTGTCGCAATCATTGAAATAATCCCCGCGTAATGTAGAGGAACATTCAAAGGTCCGTACATTGACGGCCACGAAGGACCAAGAACAGAATCTGGAAGCCCAAGACCGATAAAAGAAAGATAGATAATGATTAATAAAAATATTGATGCCATATAATTTTATTCAGTTTAGTTTTATCAAGGTGTGATGTCAATGTATATGATTATGTTGACTTATTCAGATACCGAATATAATCTTTAATCAACATGGAAAAAGAGACGGAAAAATTATTTTCTCTTGTCAAGGAAGCGAAATATCTTGTCGCTCTCACGGGAGCCGGCGTCAGTACTCTTTCGGGGATTCGCGATTTCCGCGGCAAGAACGGACTCTACAACGACATGGACGCCGAAAAAATTTTCAACATTGATTACTTTGAAGAAGATCCGTCTTTTTATTACAAACACGCAGGTTCGTTCATTTACAATATCGATGAAAAAGAAGCTTCGATTGTTCACACTACGCTCGGTGATCTTGAAGAGCGCGGATTTTTAAAGGCGCTGATTACGCAGAACATCGATCTGCTTCATCAAAAGGGCGGGAGTAAAAACGTGATTGAGATTCACGGCTCTCCGAAGATACACTACTGCCTGCGCTGCTCAGGCGTGCGTATAAGTTTTGAAGAAGCCGCCGCCGCTGTGCATGAGGGGAAAATGCCTCTCTGCCCCAAGTGCGGCAGGGTGTTAAAACCCGCTATTACTTTTTTCGGCGAAAGCCTTCCCATACAGGCTTTAAAAGACGCGGTAAGCGAATCGCAAAAAGCGGATTTGATGCTTGTGCTTGGAACAAGTCTGACAGTTCAACCTGCCGCTTCAATGCCAAATTATACGCTTCGCAGCGGCGGAAAAATTGTAATTGTTAATAATCAGCCTACTCATCTTGACAGCAGCGCAGAGCTTCACTTTGACGATCTTGAAACCGTGTTTGAAGAATTAAAAAGTTTTTTGGAAAAATAAAAGGAGACAGGGCAATGCAGTCATTTTTATATTCAGGCGGCGGATTAATATTTATTTTTTTAATGACTTGTCTTGGAGCGGCGACAGTTTTTTTATTTCGCAAGGCAATGCCTGGAAATTTTCAGCAGATCTTTCTCGGACTTGCCGCCGGAATAATGGTTGCAGCATCAATATGGAGTCTTCTAATTCCTTCCATCGAGTTATCTGAAACTCACGGGATGCGCGGATGGATTCCGGCTGCCTTCGGTTTTTTGCTTGGAGTTTTATTTTTGCTTTTTCTGGATCATATCATTCCGCATCTTCACGCTTTTACAGGCGTCGCTGAAGGACCCGCTTCCTCATCGAAACGCACAACGCTTCTTGTTTCAGCCGTTACGCTTCATAACATTCCAGAAGGCATGGCGGTCGGACTCTCTTTTTCACTCGCTCTGCAAAGCGGCGATTCGGCAATGTACGCTTCCGCGCTTGCGCTTGCGCTCGGCATCGGCATTCAGAATTTTCCCGAGGGAGCCGCTGTTTCGCTTCCGCTTTTAAAAGAGGGGATATCAAAACGGAAAGCTTTTGGGCTTGCATGCTTATCAGGCGCGGTCGAACCTGTTTTCGGTTTTTTAACAATGATGATAGCTTCGTTTATCGTTCCTGTTATGCCCTGGCTTCTGGCTTTCGCGGCAGGTTCGATGATCTACGTTGTTGTCGAAGAATTAATTCCCGAAGCGCAGATGAATGAACATTCACACGCAGGCACATTGGGTTTCGTTGCGGGATTTTTAATCATGATGATACTCGATGTCGCACTGGTGTAAGACAGAGACGTAATTGACATGAAAATGGTATAAGAATATTTAGACAAATAATATACAATATGCTAGTATTGAGGAATTGTAAGATAATAATTTGTCTTTTAAGGCAAAAGGAGTGAAATAATGGCAGAGACCAGATATGAGCCGGTAACAGACCCGCAAAGCTTGTCCGTATGCCTTGCAAGAATCCGTAAAGCCCAGGAGGCTTATGCGGCTTTCAGCCAGGAACAGGTAGACAAGATTTTCTTCGCGGCAGCCCGGGCGGCGGCAAAGCAGCGGATTCCATTGGCAAAAATGGCGGTAGCTGAAACCGGTATGGGGATTGTAGAGGACAAGGTAATAAAAAACCTCTATGCCTCCGAGTACATATACAACGCCTACCGTAACGAAAAAACCTGCGGCGTTATCGAAGACGATCCTGCGGCGGGCTACATGCGTATCGCCGAGCCAATCGGTCTTGTGGGAGCGGTAATACCGACCACGAACCCCACGTCTACGGCGATTTTTAAAACGCTTATTTGTCTTAAAACAAGAAACGGCATCATCATTTCGCCGCATCCGCGTGCAAAGGGCTGTACCAATGCGGCTGCAAAAGTTGTTCTGGATGCCGCAGTGGAAGCCGGAGCGCCGGAGGGGATTATCGGCTGGATAGACGAGCCAAGCCTGGAAATGACAAATACTGTAATGAAGGAAGCGGACACCATTCTTGCCACAGGCGGACCTGCCATGGTCAAATCGGCTTATTCTTCCGGCAAGCCTGCCATCGGCGTAGGCGCGGGCAACACCCCTGTAATTATAGCCGAAAGCGCGGACATTCTGTTAGCTGTCAGTTCAGTCATTCATTCCAAAACTTTTGATAACGGCATGATCTGCGCCTCCGAGCAATCAGTGGTTGTCCTTGCCGGCATATACGACAAGGTAAAAGCCGAGTTTACAAAGCGCGGCTGTTACTTCCTTAACCCTGAAGAAACCGAAAAGGTACGTAAAACGATCATCGTAAATCACGCGCTTAACGCGAAAATTGTCGGACAAAAAGCGGCGAAGATTGCCGAGCTTGCCGGCGTTAGCGTTCCCGAAACAACAAAGATACTTATCGGTGAAGTTGAAAGCGTGGAATTGTCTGAAGAGTTCGCCCATGAAAAACTTTCCCCGGTACTGGCAATGTATAAAGCCGCGACATTTGATGAGGCTTTGGAGAAAGCTGACCGCCTGGTAAAAGACGGTGGTTACGGTCACACCGCCAGCATTTATCTCAATGCGCAGATCGATACTGAAAAGCTCGCCGCTTTCTCAAACAAAATGAAAGCCTGTCGTATTGTGGTCAATACACCGTCAGCTCACGGTGGCATCGGCGACCTGTACAACTTCAGACTGCGCCCGTCGCTTACTTTGGGATGCGGCTCGTGGGGCGGCAACTCAGTTTCGGAGAATGTAGGCGTGAAGCATCTGCTCAATATCAAAACGCTTGCGGCAAGGAGGGAAAATATGCTGTGGTTCCGCGCGCCTGAAAAGGTGTATATAAAAAAGGGCTGCCTGCCTGTAGCCCTCGATGAGTTAAAAAATGTATTGGGGAAGAAGCGGGCATTCATCGTTACCGACCAGTTCCTCTATAGTAACGGTTATACCAAGCCAATCACTGACAAACTTGACCAGATGGGCATTGTCCACGATACATTCTTTGATGTAGCCCCCGATCCGACACTGGGTTGCGCGAAAATCGGCGCAACGCAAATGAGCGTTTTCAAGCCCGATGTTATAATCGCCCTTGGCGGCGGTTCGGCAATGGACGCGGCAAAGATCATGTGGGTTTTGTATGAGCATCCGGATGTTGACTTCGCCGATATGGCGATGCGCTTCGCGGATATTCGTAAGCGCGTGTATACCTTCCCCAAAATGGGCGAGAAGGCTTACTTTATAGCGATTCCAACTTCCGCAGGAACAGGAAGCGAAGTGACTCCTTTCGCGGTCATCACCGACGAAACTGTTGGAATGAAGTACCCGCTTGCCGACTACGAACTCATGCCTGACATGGCGATCGTAGATGCTGACATGCAGATGAACGCCCCGAAAGGTTTGACATCCGCATCCGGTATCGATGCGGTTACCCACGCTCTTGAAGCTTACGCTTCGGTAATGGCGACTGACTACACAGACGGGCTTGCGATTCAGGCGTTAAAGGTTTGTTTCCAATGGCTGCCCGTAGCGTATAACGAAGGCGCGGCGAATATTACCGCCCGCGAAAAAATGGCGAACGCCGCCACTATTGCGGGCATGGCTTTTGCCAACGCTTTTCTGGGAGTGTGCCACTCGATGGCGCACAAGCTCGGCGCGTTCCACCATCTGCCTCACGGCGTAGCCAACGCATTGATGATTTCGGAAGTGCTGCGCTTTAACGCTGTTGAAGTTCCTCCAAAAATGGGAACCTTCCCTCAATATGATCATCCAAAAACCCTGAGCCGTTACGTTGAAATCGCCGACTCTCTTGGGCTTGGCGGAAAGAACGATGAGGAAAAACTCAACAAGTTAATTGATGCTATCGAAAAACTCAAAGACGCAATCGGCATCAAGAAGACCATCAAGGACTACGATATCGATGAAAAAGATTTCCTTGCGCGTTTGGACGAGATGAGCGAGCAGGCTTTTGACGATCAGTGCACAGGCGCAAATCCGCGCTATCCGCTGATCGAAGAAATCAAAAAAATGTATCTTAACGCTTTCTACGGAAAGAAGGAGAAGGTGTAATGGGTAATTATAAACTTGATAAAGTAATCTCGGTTCGCACCTCAAAGACAATCTACAAGGACGGCGACAAGGTTATCAAACTTTTAGGCGAAGAATATACGGCTCCCCGCGCAATGTCCGAAGCTTTGAACTTCGCCGCGGTAGGTGAAACAAAATTGAAAGTTCCCAAACTATATGAGGTTACGCAAATCAACGGCAAGTGGGCTATTGTCTGGGAATATGTGGAAGGCACTTCTCTTGACCGCATTATGGAAAAAAATAAAGACAAGGCGCAGGAGTATATTGAACGCTTTGTGGACATCCAGATTGACATGCACAGTTACAGCGCAAGCTGGCTTCCGCTCCTTTCTGAAAAAATTGAAAGGAAAATCAAATCTTCATCGGAGATTGACGCAACCTGCCGTTACGAATTGTTAGGAAGACTTGCCGGCATGCCGAAAAACACAAAACTCTGCCACGGCGACTTTAATCCAAGCAATGTTGTTATCACCGACAAGGACGAGGTGTATATAATCGACTGGTCTCACGCTTCCCAGGGCGAGCCTCTGGCTGACGTAGCGCATACCTATCTGTTGTTCTGGCTGTCGGGTAACATAGGCATGGCTGACAAGTACCTCAAGCTCTTTTGCAAAAAGAGCGACACGCCTAAACAACGTGTGGAGAAATGGCTTTCCATTGTCGCGGCTTCGCGTCTTCCCAACGCAAGGAATGAAGAAAAAGAATTCCTTTTGAGCTGGGCGAATGTAGTTGAATATCAATAAGAAGTATGTGCACCGCGTTGCGGTGCATTCGATTGAAGTAGTCGCTTCGAATTAAAGGTTCGCCGCGACCAATATTGAGGTTAATAATGAAAGTAACTGTATGTATCGGCAGCGCCTGCCATGTAAAAGGCGCGGCAAAAATAGTGGATGAATTGCAATACCTTATAGCCCAGAAAAATTGCGGCGATAAAGTTGAACTTGCAGGCGCGTTCTGCATGGGAAAATGTCAAACAGGCGTTTCGGTAACAGTAGACGATGCGTACCATTCGCTAAAGCCGGAAGACACCAAAAAATTTTTTGAGGAACAGGTCGCGAAAAAACTGAAATAAAAAGGGGATGCGGATATGGATAAGATAACTGTCTGCATGGGAAGTTCCTGTTTCGGAAAGGGAAACCAGGCTGCTGCCGAAGCGGTTACGCGGTTTGTTGAAGAGCATAAACTCGAAGATAAAATCGAAGTGTCAGGCTGCCTTTGCAGCGGTCATTGCGCCAAGGGTCCCAATATAATGATAAATGACAAACTCATTTCCGGCGTTTCCGAGCAGAGCATAGGCGCGGTTATCGCGCAGGAACTGGGACTTACATTATGAGTCTGTTAAAGAAAAAAGCGCCGGTTCATACGGTATATGAAAAGTGTCTTGACTGTTACAAATGTATCCGTATGTGCCCTGTTAAGGCTATCAAAGTTGTAAAAGGGCAGGCGCATATTATGTACGAACGCTGTATTTGCTGCGGACGCTGCGTGAATAACTGCCCTACCAATGCGAAACGTTACAGAAGCGATGTTGAAACAGTAAAGCTGCTTCTTGCAGGGAACAAGAAGGTTGTAGTTTCCCTTGCGCCTTCTTTTGTTTCTGATCTTCCCGGCTGGACAATCGAAACAATTATCGCCGCATTAAAAAAACTGGGTTTTTCCGCTGTTTCCGAAACCGCACTTGGAGCGGATTTTCTTTCTGCTCAAATTGCTCGAGACCTTGCGCAGAACAATAACAAACCGCGCCTTATGATCTCATCGGCTTGTCCTGCCATTGTCGCTTTTATCAAACTCTATAAACCGGCTCTTGCGCCGTTTGTTTCTCCCCACGCATCGCCGCTATTAACGCATGCCCGGTTTTTACATTCCCATTACGGAAAGGAAACTGCTGTCGTTTTTATCGGACCGTGTTTCGCCAAGAAGCACGAGGCTGACCTTTATGAAAACGATATTGACGCGGCGATTACATTTCAGGAGCTTGCCGAATGGCTGGAAAAAGAGCGCATAACGCCGGCAAGCGTGTCAGCTTCGTCTGATTGCGTTTTCCAGCCTCGCCGAAGCGCAAAGGGCGCGTTTTTTCCCGTTGAAAACGGAGAGATAACCGCCTTCAGCGCCTATCTGTCAAAAGCTGCGTCAGATGCCGGAAAAAAAATTGATACTGTTTCCCTGTCCGGTATCAGCGCTGTAAAAAAATTATTATCAGGTTTTGAATCTGAATCCCTTGAAAAACCGCTGTTTCTGGAACTGCTGGCATGTTCCGGTGGCTGTATCAACGGTCCGGGCATGTCCGGAACACTGCCGGGAATTATCCGTAATACACGTCTGTATAATTATGCCGGCGCCGCAGACGACACCCTCGATGACTCAACATTATCGCATTCGCCTCCGGTTGAAGCGGATTATCCGCTTAATATTCTGCCCATCACTATCTACTCGGAACAGGAAATCGCTGAGGCTCTCCATTTGGTCGGCAAATCCAACCTTGACGACCGCCGTAACTGCGGAAGCTGTGGCTATGATACATGCCGGGATTTGGCTGTTGCGTTCCTGAACGGCTGGGCGGAAAAATCAATGTGCGCTTCTTATATGCGCCAGCTTGCCAGCCAAACAGCAAACGGTCTTATGAAATCAACTCCGTCGGGAGCAGTCATTGTGAACAAGGAACTCCAGATTATCGACTGCAACGAACCTTTTGCCCGGATTATGGGAGAAGAAACAGAAAGACTGTATGCCGACAAACCGGGATTGGAAGGAGCGGATTTAACCAAAATCGCGCCCTTTGCCCAATATTTTACTTCTGTCATCGAATTGAACGGTCCCGATCAGGTACAGTGCGATGTCAGAGAAGGGAAAAAAATATTCCATATAAAAGTATTTGCTATCGAAAAAGGCGAGACTGCCGCTGGAATAGTGGACGATATTACCGAGCCAAGAGTGCGCATCGACAAGACTGTTGAACGGGCGCAGGAAGTTATCAAGAAAAACGCCGCCGTTACCCAGCAAATCGCTTTCCTGTTAGGTGAAAACGCGGCGGAATCGGAAGCTATCTTAAACTCCATCATCGAATCGTACACCACGGAAAAGGAAGAGCAAGATGCCTGAAACAGCGGTTTTTAATTCCGCAGGAACCGAAGTAACACGGGGCAGTTTAGCCGGAAATGCCGCTAATTTGATGATAAAAAATACCTTTATTGAGGTTGAGTACTCCCAGTTGTGCAAATACAAACAGAGCTCTCCGGGGGATATGTTCATCACGCAAAAAAATCCCAGTGACGGCAGGGTGATTACAGCTCTTTCCGACGGGCTTGGTTCAGGGATAAAAGCGGGAGTGCTTGCCTGTCTTACAGCGACAATGGCGGTTAAATTCATTTCTTTTAATATTCCGATTAAACGCGCCTCTGAAATTATTATGAACACCCTGCCTGTATGCAGCGAGCGCGGAATCAGTTATGCGACATTCACCTTGATTGATATTTCGCAGGATGCGACGGTTAAGGTTTTGGAATATGATAACCCTCCCTGCATACTTATCAGGCAAAAGACGGTTGTGGAGCTTGAAAAAGAAAAAAACGCTTTCCAGCGGCAGAACAAAACAACAGGACCTAAAAACGAAACATCGGTATTTTATTCCCATTTTACCGCCCAGCACGGCGACCGGCTGATTTATTTTTCCGACGGAGTAAGCCAGGCAGGCATGGGCACAAAAATAAATCCCTTCGGATGGACTGCGAAAAAAGCGCATAACTTCGCCCTTGAACAGGTTATGCGAAACCCGGATATAAGCGCCCGCGATCTTTCCCACTCAATCGTCCAGCAGGCTTCGTTATTCGACATCGGAAAACCAAAGGACGATATTTCCTGCGGCGTTGTGTATTTCCGAAAACCCAGAGATATGATGGTGCTTACAGGCCCTCCTATGCACCGCGAGAGTGTTTCGGAGATGGCAGGTCTTTTCGCTTCCTTCTCCGGGAAAAAAATATTATCGGGGGGAACTACCGCCACCATCATCAGTGAAATACTGGGGAAACAAATTAAAGTCAATATGAAAAGCTATGACAAAAATGTTCCGCCCTGGTCGGATATGGAAGGCGCTGATTTGGTTACAGAAGGCATAATCACTTTAGGAGCGGTCTCGGAAATGCTTGAACATCACGAGATTGATACTTACGCCGCGAAGCAGAACGCCGCGACCCGCATTGTAAATATGTTCATGGACAGTGACCGGATCACTTTTATAGTGGGCACTGCAATCAACGAAGCCCATCAGGACCCAAACATGCCTGTAGAGCTTGACATACGGCGTAATGTAATAAAACGCATGGCGTCACTGCTTAAAGATAAATTCCGCAAAGAAATTATTATAAAATATTTTTAAAAAGGCGACACATGAAGAAACACAAAGTAACAATATGCACAGGCACAGCCTGTTTTGTCATGGGCGGTTCGGAACTGCTGCTTCTGGAAGAAGAACTTCCCGATGATCTTAAAGCTGTTACGGAAGTTGAAGGCTCTCCATGCAGCGGTATTTGTAATCGCAGCGAGTACTCAGGTGCACAGGCTGATCATGCGCCCTTCGCGCAGGTTGACGGAAAAATAATAGAACAGGCAAGTATTCAAAAAATCATTGACTGCCTTAGAACGCTGGAGGCAGAAAGCCAGGGGCTTCATAATGCTTAACATGAACAACAACGCTCACAGGTTAAAGAGGGAAATACTTGTACGTCTCACCAGGATTCAAATTGAAGGCAGACTTGATGAAGCTGTCGATAACATACCCAAAGAACTTGCTCCTCTTGGCAGCGCGTCAATACGCTGCTGCATCTACCATGACCGTGAAATAATCCGCCAGCGTGTGATCGCAAGACTCGGGTGGAGCCTGGAAGAATACGATGATGAGAAACGTATTTCTCAATATGCGAAAGAAGCGCTTGCGCGTGAAAAACCAATCTGGCCGATACACACAGTAATTGACGAAGCTTGCAATGCATGTGTACGCTCGCATTTTATGGTAACCAACGCTTGTCAAGCCTGCCTTGCTCGTCCGTGCCTTACCAACTGCGGCAGGAAAGCGATTGAGATTAAGGACGGAAGGTCATGGATTGACGGCAGCAAGTGTGTGAGCTGCGGTTTGTGTCTGCAAAATTGCCCTTATAAAGCGATCATCAAAATTCCGGTTCCCTGCGAGGAAGCCTGCCCTGTAGGTGCCATTACCAAAAATGAAACCGGCAAAGAACGCATTGATTACCAAAAATGTATTGCCTGCGGCAACTGTATGAGAGAATGTCCCTTTGGCGCGTTAGTGGATAAAAGCCAGTTGTTTGACGTGGTCAAGCACATTATGGCTGGCAAAACAATTGTCGCTCTGTACGCCCCGGCTGTCGCCGCTCAATTCCGCGTTGAAAGCGGTCAGCTTGAAGGCGCGCTATTAGCATCCGGTTTTTCAGGCGTAGTGGAAGTGGCGCTTGGCGCGGACATTACTGCGGACAGGGAAGCGCAGGAATTCGAAGAGCGCGTAAAACAGGGTGACAAGATGATGACTACCTCCTGCTGCCCTGCTTATGTGCGGGCTGTGCGTCTCCATGTGCCGCAGCTTGCGGATTGTATTTCCACCACTCATACACCAATGCACTATGCCGCCGAAATTGCAAAAAAAGAATACCCCGGCTGCATTACAGTTTTTGTCGGGCCGTGCCTTGCTAAACGGCAGGAGGGCATGGACGATGATCTTGTTGATTACGTCATTTCCATTGAGGAGATCGGCTCTCTTTTCGTTGCCAAAAATATTGATGTAGCAAAGGCGGAATCTGTTCCGGGGCAAAAACTCCCCACAGCCAGCGGAAGAAACTTCGCTAAATCAGGCGGCGTTGCTCAGGCGGTAAAGGCGCGTCTTAAAGACGCTTCACTATTAAAAGAAGCGATCATTGACGGCCTTGATAAAGCAGGCATAAAACGTCTTACTGAGTTCGGCAAAATAAACGCGGGGAAACTTTCCTCTGCTGCGGACACGCCGAATCTTATTGAGGTAATGTCCTGCCAGGGCGGCTGTATCTCAGGACCTTTGGTGGTCACAAATCCAAAAGTCGCTCTCATGCAGTTAGGGAAGTACGCGGAAAAAGGCGCTCCCGTTGCTGTCAAGTAAGTAATTAAATTAGACGTATTAAATCAATACCGTTTTTATCTGCGGTAAGTTCAACCATTTTCACAGTGTTTTTTATTACCGCAGCGGCGATCTGTTCATCAAGAGTCGGTGTTTCAACAGGCAGAAAAGGCAGCCGGCGTTCCGCGATAATCTGCCGGTAATACATAATAACGCTGCCATCAACACATTGGCGTTATAAAAACAAAATTTTCTCTAAAACCATACCCGCTCTTTCGTGAATTTTTTCACGGTTTTCTGTGAAAAACTGCACATGACAAAATTAGTAAATTGGTTGACAATTAAACCTAATATTTCATGGAAGGTTTTTAAATGAAAAGCATTGAAAAAAAATGGCGGAATTTTGCGTTAGCGAAATTTATTATTGCCATCATTGCAATAATCGGATTTGGGTTTTCCGCTTGCGGTGATGATGATGGTAATAGCGGCAACGGCGGCGGCGGGAATGGAGGTGGCAGCAGCGGCGGCACTATACCTACAGAATTAAGGGGTAATACTTACATCAACGCCAGCGGAGATAAATTGGTTTTTGGAGCAACATACAACATTACAGTTACACTGAAAAGCGGAGATGCAAAGACTTTTAGGTATTGGGAATATAACGATGGATATTTATTTTTTAACAATTCAAGAGACGAAGTGATTAAATATGAAAACAAAACGCTTGGTATGGTCAAGTTAACATTTCCCAGCGGGGTGGAAATGCTTATGGGTCCTTGGATTAAACAGTAAATAGAGTCTGTCTATATGTAGACACATTAGAGACAAACCGCCTTTAAAACTTAATTATGGAGGGTTTTAAAATGAAAAACACTGAAAAAAAATGGCGGAGTTTTGCGTCAGCAAAACTTATTATTGCCATCGTTGCGGTAATCGGATTTGGGTTTACCGCTTGTGGTGACGGCAGCGGCAATGGTAATGATGGCGGCAGCGGTTCAATAGGCGTTACTGTAAAGAACAATAACTCTGACCCTCTTACAAACATCAAAATAACAGCCATTGTAGATAATAAGGAAGCTCATGTTTTATATGACAGCGGTACAATATCCATCGCAACTGGCGCAACGCACTCTTTTACTGCTAATAATATATCATGGAGTCTTATCGGTACTCAAATTTGTAGATATTATGTTACTGTTGGCGGGACAGAAAGAACAGGGAACATCGTATTAGGCAAAAATGAAAATCCTAATAATTTTGAAATAAAAGACAATGGTTTCCTTGGGAATTTATAAAGTAATCAAGCAAACGCTCCTGTTGCAAGAGGTGTCAGGTGCCACATGCGTATGTATCAGAAAAAGTGTCCAATTGCGCCTAATGCCTATAGGTATTGGGCGTTTTTTTACTTTATTTACAACCTTCTCGATTACATACGCAATACCACCTATCTTCGTGAATTTTTTCATGTTTTTCTGTGAGAAACGGCACATGACAAATTCTTCATAATGGTTGACAATTAAATTCAATATTGTATTGGAAAATTATGATGATAATGATAAATCATGAATAATAGAAATAAAAACAGTATACTTATTGTTGACGATTCAGAATTACAACGTTTTGCTTTAGCAGAAATATTGGAAACTGAATATGATTTACATATTGCTAAAAATGGCATAGAAGCCATAGAATATGTTAAAAAATATTTACCTGATTTAATTTTAATGGATTTTATTAAGCTGGAAATGGATGGATATCAAACATTTTTGGAAATTCGTAAATCTGAAAAAAAAATACCAATTATATTTATTACAAGTTTAGATGATGATGAAAGTGAAATAAAAGGATTAGGTCTTAACGCAATTGATTACATTAGCAAACCTTATAATTTTGAAATTTTAAAATTAAGAGTTCACAATAACATCCAAAGAATTAATCAACTTCGTATTACAGAAGAAGCCAGTTTTATTGATATGTTAACAAATTTACCTAATAGAAGAGGTTTTGATATAAAAATAAGAAGAATGGAAGTGGTCAATAAGAAAATAAAAACACTTAAGTATTTTATTAATGGATCTTGATAAATTTAAATCGGTTAATGACATATATGGACATCAGCAGGGTGATGTAGTACTTAAAATTGTTTTTGAAATATTTTCACAAGAATTATAAAGAGGAAGTGAATTTTTAGCACGATGGGGCGGTGAAGAATTTGTCGCTTTATTGGCAAATACATCATTGGAAGAAGCAATTCAAACAGCAGAAAGAATATGGTTAAATGTTGAAAATACAAAATTACTGTTTTTACCTCCGTATTCATCTAACTATAATCCGATAGAGAAATTCTGAGTAAACACGAAACGTTATCTTTGTGATAATTGCTATCGTTTTAAAACCGTCGATAAGGTTATATATGACTATTTTGGTATTTCAAATTTTTAACTTAAAGCACTATAATATCTGAATACATTGAAAGCGTATAACGGTTGCAGACCGACCAATTTTCTTAGTAAACTGTATTGCAAGAGGGGTTAGGGAGTTGACTGTCCCGTTGCAGACCGACCAATTTTCTTGGTAAACTGTATCACCGAAAGGCGCGCAAGTCTGTACGTTTTGTTGCAGACCGACCAATTTTCTTAGTAAACTGTATTCGGAGGTTTAATCAATGAACATATACGATAGTTGCAGACCGACCAATTTTCTTAGTAAACTGTATTGGTAACGGAAATAAAAACAATCGGGACGGGTTGCAGACCGACCAATTTTCTTAGTAAACTGTATTGGCTGTGCCTTGAACTGTGAGGGACAATGTATTGCAGACCGACCAATTTTCTTAGTAAACTGTATTGATTAACGTCGTCAATCATCGCGTTTGCTGGTTGCAGACCGACCAATTTTCTTAGTAAACTGTATTCTTCCCACGGGTTTTGATCCAATTCCGCCGGTTGCAGACCGACCAATTTTCTTAGTAAACTGTATTGATTAACGTCGTCAATCATCGCGTTTGCTGGTTGCAGACCGACCAATTTTCTTAGTAAACTGTATTCTTCCCACGGGTTTTGATCCAATTCCGCCGGTTGCAGACCGACCAATTTTCTTAGTAAACTGTATTAAATGAAGCGGACGATATTACTTTGACAGTGTTGCAGACCGACCAATTTTCTTAGTAAACTGTATTAAATGAAGTGGACGATATTACTTTGACAGTATTGCAGACCGACCAATTTTCTTAGTAAACTGTATTATAAAGTAAACTCTCTTTTATTATCGCCTTGTTGCAGACCGACCAATTTTCTTAGTAAACTGTATTAAAACCACATTGTAATGACAACCAGAAACTGTTGCAGACCGACCAATTTTCTTAGTAAACTGTATTCGCATTAAGCAATTCGACGTTGACGGGCGGTTGCAGACCGACCAATTTTCTTAGTAAACTGTATTGCATGACAGACAAATGGCTGACCCTCAATGGTTGCAGACCGACCAATTTTCTTAGTAAACTGTATTATATAACTATGAAGAATGGTGTGCTTTTATGTAGCAGACCGACCAATTTTCTTAGTAAACTGTATTTCAGCTGGCTATATTGACATCAAGTATAGCGTTGCAGACCGACCAATTTTCTTAGTAAACTGTATTTCAGGTTGCGAAAACTGCCGATTCCCTGGGGTTGCAGACCGACCAATTTTCTTAGTAAACTGTATTCTAACTATCAGCCAGCCGATGCTCTAGTGCGTTGCAGACCGACCAATTTTCTTAGTAAACTGTATTGAAATAAATCCATTTGATCGAGATTGCCTAGTTGCAGACCGACCAATTTTCTTAGTAAACTGTATTCAAATACTGCTTTGGCAGTTCCTGCAAACGGTTGCAGACCGACCAATTTTCTTAGTAAACTGTATTCGTTGGAAAAAATATGACACTCGATTTCGCGTTGCAGACCGACCAATTTTCTTAGTAAACTGTATTATGTAAAAGTCCAACCGTAGCTGGTAGCGGGTTGCAGACCGACCAATTTTCTTAGTAAACTGTATTAAACATATCGGTGTTATTATCAGGCAGATGGTTGCAGACCGACCAATTTTCTTAGTAAACTGTATTTAGCGGTAGACAACATGATTATACTTATCAGTTGCAGACCGACCAATTTTCTTAGTAAACTGTATTCGTCACGCCGCTATACAACCCGCCGGGGATGTTGCAGACCGACCAATTTTCTTAGTAAACTGTATTATCGCCGATAATCGGGCGATGCACCGTTTCGTTGCAGACCGACCAATTTTCTTAGTAAACTGTATTCCAGGTGACACGCCGAATAAGCGCGTTATAGTTGCAGACCGACCAATTTTCTTAGTAAACTGTATTGTACCACCCCCTATTCAGGGTATAGGCTATGTTGCAGACCGACCAATTTTCTTAGTAAACTGTATTTCAAAGAAAGGGCTTGCCCGCGGCAATATGGTTGCAGACCGACCAATTTTCTTAGTAAACTGTATTATGCGGTCCATAATCGTAATAACCGCATCCGTTGCAGACCGACCAATTTTCTTAGTAAACTGTATTACATCAGAAAAAGCGTTGAAATCTCCAAAGGTTGCAGACCGACCAATTTTCTTAGTAAACTGTATTATCGCTGACGCTCTTTTGTCTTCTCCTGTTGTTGCAGACCGACCAATTTTCTTAGTAAACTGTATTCGTATTATCGTTTACAGGAAGGTTGACTAAGTTGCAGACCGACCAATTTTCTTAGTAAACTGTATTATTTTTGATTGTATTGAACAATCGGTGCTGGTTGCAGACCGACCAATTTTCTTAGTAAACTGTATTTTACTGTACCAACATGATCAATATTCATCGGTTGCAGACCGACCAATTTTCTTAGTAAACTGTATTGCAGGCATTTGATCTACAATCGCATCTTTAGTTGCAGACCGACCAATTTTCTTAGTAAACTGTATTGCGAGCCGGTGACAACGCAAGGATTCGTTTGTTGCAGACCGACCAATTTTCTTAGTAAACTGTATTGCTTCATTTTGTAATAAGTTCCCGTTGTCTGTTGCAGACCGACCAATTTTCTTAGTAAACTGTATTGAGTTCACCGATGAGGAGTTTCACGCGCCGGTTGCAGACCGACCAATTTTCTTAGTAAACTGTATTCTGTGGGGATAAGCTTACCTCGTCGTTTAGTTGCAGACCGACCAATTTTCTTAGTAAACTGTATTATAACAATGACAGTTAACGCGACGGCTCCTGTTGCAGACCGACCAATTTTCTTAGTAAACTGTATTTCAATGCGAAATATGCGGAAGCGAATATTGTTGCAGACCGACCAATTTTCTTAGTAAACTGTATTGTTCAGTTTATATGAAAAAGACGGCGTTCAGTTGCAGACCGACCAATTTTCTTAGTAAACTGTATTAACAATCATCGCTATTGAGCGTTGTGTCAGGTTGCAGACCGACCAATTTTCTTAGTAAACTGTATTCTTCTTACATCTACATCAATGTTACTTGCTGTTGCAGACCGACCAATTTTCTTAGTAAACTGTATTGCCGGTTGACTAAAGCAACTCGACAGAGCAGTTGCAGACCGACCAATTTTCTTAGTAAACTGTATTTGTAACCTTAAACCGTATAGGCGGGTATAGGTTGCAGACCGACCAATTTTCTTAGTAAACTGTATTACGTTATCCGCAAGTACTCGTTGTCGCTCAGTTGCAGACCGACCAATTTTCTTAGTAAACTGTATTCAGAGAAGTATTCGTGGAATAGTTGTTCTTGTTGCAGACCGACCAATTTTCTTAGTAAACTGTATTCAACCGTTCCCCCACTATCGACCGAAGCCGGTTGCAGACCGACCAATTTTCTTAGTAAACTGTATTCTTTCCGCCGGGCTTTATTAGAGGACTTGTGTTGCAGACCGACCAATTTTCTTAGTAAACTGTATTTTCCCTCATAAGCTGGAGACAATCCCCTTTGTTGCAGACCGACCAATTTTCTTAGTAAACTGTATTACATCAAGTAGTAATGGTGCTATGTGATCTGTTGCAGACCGACCAATTTTCTTAGTAAACTGTATTTTGAACCATATGGAACGTTTAAGTTTCTATGTTGCAGACCGACCAATTTTCTTAGTAAACTGTATTTGGAAAATCAAACGCCAGCGACAAAAGAGGGTTGCAGACCGACCAATTTTCTTAGTAAACTGTATTCTTGCCCTTCCATACACCTTCATAAGATCCGTTGCAGACCGACCAATTTTCTTAGTAAACTGTATTGCAACGGCGGATACCGTAATCACTGTTTCAGTTGCAGACCGACCAATTTTCTTAGTAAACTGTATTAAAGGACCTGCATACACGTTGTTTTGAAAAGTTGCAGACCGACCAATTTTCTTAGTAAACTGTATTAGGTGTTGGCTAATTCCTTATAAGATAAGGGATTAGCCAACAAGGTCTGCAAAAAAAGCACCTTAAAAGAGTAATAATTGGGAGGGTTTTTGCCTGCTTTTTTCTTTATTTTTCCCAGAAAATGAAATAATTCCCTCATATTGCTTATCCGTAATAGTAAGAATATCAACCTTACCCTTTGGTGGAAGTTTATCTTGAATACCTCTAATATATCCATCAAGAGCCTCTTTACCAGGTAACAATCTATAATATACCGAAAATTGGCTCATGTGGAACCCCTGATCAAGAAGAGATTTCCTAAAACCAGACGCTATTTTCCTTTCTGTGGGAGTAATAACAGGTAAATCAAAAAGCACTATCATCCACATAAGTTTATAAGAGCTAAGATGAGTCATTTTTTGTAAGCAATAATTTGGCGATTTCGATTTGAGATGTTTTTGCTTTAAAAGAGCTTACCAATGAGAACGCAAGCCGCTCCATGGCTGCGTAAAATGGAGTAGTTTCATTATTAAAAAAAAGATCAGCCCAAAGAAATGAGCTTATTGTTTGTTTTGCAGATGCATTCATTTCCATTATGCCAGATTCAATAGCTTGTTTCACATAAAAATCAACAAGCGGACGATAAGGCTCCATAATATCATCAGCCAGAGGAAAAGGATTAGTGCTGTTTTCATGATGTATACCAAAAATTGGATTTAATCCTGCTGCGCAAATAACTCTGGCTGTGCATGCTCTGAGTAAAGCGTATCCATAATTCAAAAGGGCATTTGGCCAGACACCGTCAGGATGCCGTGAAAAATCCTCCCCAAATAACGTCTTCCAATAAACCCTTGCGCCGCTGGCTTCTCGATTCTGCGGATCTCCAGATTGAACTTTTTGAGCATGCACACTTATTTGATTCGCTTTATCATTTTTTTCATAAAATCTTAATACTTCACTTTGATGTATGAGTTTAGCTTTTACAATAGATTGCCAAAGACGTTTTTTTAATGGTTGACTGGCTAGACTTTGCAGCCTTACACGTAAAGCGGTTTCATAATTTGCTTTCACTGGAAGAACCATCGCGGAAGGCATTCCCTTAGAACCACAAAGAACCGTAACTGCTCCCCGCTCAGCAAGGCTGACAAGCGCTTCTTTTGTACAGGTAGCTCCAAAAGCCGAAATCATTAATACACCAATATCATCAAGCGGCACTTCTCCGAAAAACTCATCACCTTGTTTTATAGTAATGAATCCACGACTCTTGGAAATAAAACGACCATTTTCACTTACATCTACAATTCTTGGTATCATTGTTTTATGATCGGTAAATAAGCTTCCCATCAACAGTGATTTTTACTAATTTAATCTCATATTCATTAAATAATACATTAATGGATTTAAAATTTTGATTCTCAATGTCTGGAGACCAAAAAGCTGTAGTTAAATTTATATTAGTATTTTTCTTCCAGGATGCTATGGAATCACTAGCATACAGAGGTCGTATATCAACTTTATTACGGGTAGTTGCAAACCCTGCAATTCGACAAAATTCCTGCTCATTATTATTCTGCAAAAGAATAATATCGTTTTTACAAAGTCGCATTATAAATTTTGCTGCAGGATGATCATGTCTCTTAGCTTTCTTCTCACAAAGCAATGGCTGCCGCACTGCTTCAGGTCTTGATATAAATACACCTTCATATTTATATTTTCCTTCCGATTGAGGAATTCTCCAAATATCTACACAGTAAAAATCTCCAGGCATATAAGCCTTGTTATCGCAAGAATCAATTAAAACAGGTACCTGATCTTTGTGAAAATAACGAACTATAAAAATACTTGTTTTTTGACTAAATTTACTTAAAACATCTTGCAGTTTCTGTCCAGTTTGAATTGGATTAGATGTAATATATTTCTGAATCTTTTCCCGTAAAAGTTTATCGGCAATATTTGGAATATCTCTTTCAGATAACGATTCAAGAGGCGCACGCGTCACCCATTTATCTTGAAATATTCTTAAATATTTATATTTCTTTTGAAAAATTATTTTCGCTTTTCTAAAACCTTCTTTCTGAACCAGTTGAAATATATCATTCTGTATTGTTTTTGGAACAATTCGGTGAATTTCATTTTCTTTAAGTTCATCTGAATTAATCTGTTCTAAATAAGAATGCTTTGATAGAGCGGTCTCGGCATAAAGTTTTCCTTCTTTACCGTGATCTAACTTATAGGAAATAATAATTAATTTCAACCGCTCCTCAATTTCATTTCTCTTTATAGGACACGAAGGAGCGTCTATTTCACTGTAACCTCTTCCGCTGTTAATTCTGGCAGCTTCTGATAGAAGGTTACGATCACATAAACCAATAACAAGTGCATCAAGCGCATGATGACGATGATCACTTCTATTTTTATACCAGGTATCATGTCCTCTATTTAATATAGTATTTAATCCCCAAAATGCACGAAGTAGAGCGGTAAGTCTGCCTGGTGTAACCCAAATGTTATTATTTTTACAAATAACAGAGAGATATTCCTTACTTGCTTTTGAAAGATACGCAGTATCAGTTATTTGCCTGTCTAAAAAACCTCCTTCTTCCTCATTAAACTTTTTCATCGCATCAGGGTAAAACTTGCGTCTTTTGTTAAAAGGTAATTTTGCCGCAAGCTCCGTAATACGATTCCAATCATAATTTTTTTGGTTATTCCCAAAAGCTTCAAAAGGACTTTGGTTTTTCTTTATTTGATTACATTGCCGATGCGCTACTGTTAAATTATCACGAGAATTTAGCAAAGTTCTGGAATAAGGAAGAATATGATCTATCTCCACATTACCGGAAATTATTTGACTTGCAGAGATTGTTTTACCGCAATAAGGACAAAGCCTTGCAATTCCTTCAACTGCAAGTTCTTCCCATAATTTATATTTTTTAATATCTTCGCTGCCTATCTTTATTAAACCAAGATCAGTCAATTCTTTTTTTAATCGCTCATTATCTTTCTGGTTTTTTGTCTGCTCTCTGAAAAGCTCGTCTTTTTTTGTTTTACTTAATTTAAGATATCTGCTTACTTCCATTATAATTTGATTAGGATTTCCATAACGACGAATTAGCGCATTAACAAGTTTTCGTAATTGATTTAAAGCAATATGCACAGTTGGGTTTGGAATGTAACCATATTGTTTTTCATCATTTCCTTTAAAACTTTCACCTCTGGCTCCGCTTACCTGCCCGACAAGAACCTTCCCATAATAAGGAAGGGAGCGGCGTAATTCTTTTTGTTCTTTTTTTGAATGATGTAAACCCATGTGTTTTACCGCTTCAGAATATTGCATCCAGTCTTTTTGCATTACTTCAGAACAATCAATCATAAAACGAGATGATAGCATTGTTGTTCCCACAGGAATATTATAACCAGAAATTTTTTGTATCTGTTCGTTAGTAAGTCCAAAAGGCTTTAAGAAATTAAAAATAACACTTTCATCATCTTCAATCATCAATTTTTCAATAATCTCATCTTGTTTTTTTACATCTTGTTCATCCCACACTTTACCAAAGTATTCAGGTTTACGAAATTCAACTGATGTTTCATTACCTTTAAGTTTGTCCCTTTTATTATCTTCAAGATTAAACGAACCTGTATAATTTTCACCAAATAATTTTCTTATTCGATCAAAAGAAATTGATTTTTGAGTATTCAAAGTTTCAAATAACTTTAGTTTCAATTCTGAAGGGATTTGTTCTTCTTTGTTTTCATCATTGTAATATCTTAGGTTAGTAATATCCTGCAATATTCTAAAACGATGAGCCGAAGGAAAAGCTTTGTAGCCGCGATCTTCATCGGCATAAAATTGACATCGTCCTCGTTCCGGCCGCTTAAGCGGTCGCTGGAAAAAAATTAGCCAATGAAGTCGTTCCCAATTAATATCCTTATAATATGGTTCCTGTTTCTTCCTAATTGCGGCAAATTCATTTTCATACATTTCTCTGGAAGGATAAAAAGTATAAATGATTTTTGTCTTTTCTGTTCTTGCTTTAAACCGCACAGAATTACCTGCTTCACGTTGTTTACAAAGCCACTGCCCAAGAGTAAGCCCATGTAATTCTGTTTTAAGTGTTTCTATTCCTCCTAACATTCCTTCTTTTTCCGCGTTGTTTTCTGTCTGTTGATCTTTACGCCCTGATTTAAAACCGCGGCGCACAGAAAATTGCATCATTATTCTGCTTAGTTCAAAAGGTTTTAATTTCCTTTCCAGAGAAGCCACGCGAAGAATGTATGGATCCATCTGCGCAATAGAATGTTGTTTTTCTCTTTCGTTAGGCATAAGTTTATTATTAACAAGGAAGTTAAACATTGCCATTTTACGGCGGATTTTCCTGTCCCGCTGACGGCGCATTTGCCTAGCATTTCGTCTTGCCTCATTAAGAGGCGTTCCTGTTTTAGCTTCTCGTCCATCAGAGAAAATTCGTACTCCCATATCAAGAATTTTAATTGGTTTAGGTTTGGCTTCATTATCCAGCTCTAAAGCTGTCCAGCCTATTGAGTTCGACCCAAGATCAAGCGCCAAACGCCACATAAAAACCTCCGTTTATGGAAAAAAGCAATGCCCCCTTAAGATTAGTCATTTTTATTGACAATTATCTATAAAAATGACCCAACAAAAAGGGGCATAGAATAATGGTAATATAACTTTAAAAAATTGTAAAGAATATTTGTAATCTACAAACTTATTTCAATATCCATCAGTATATTTAAATATCGAAGCAATACTTGGTATCTTCTCACATATCTACAAAAAACAAGTTTACTAAGAAAATTGGTCGATCTGCAACACAAACTTATTAGTTCGCATTTAATGAGTTTGTTATTGACCTATAGTAACATACATGGTACATTTTAGCTAGAGTTTATTAAGAAAATTGGTCGGTATGTTAACAAGACCTCCCGCAAGGGTTGTGTCACAAAATGGCGCTGTAAAGCGTGGAGAAAGGAGGGTACGCCCTCCTTTTTTTATTAAAGGAGCTTGTTCCAAAACCATGTTGGTTTCGGAACAAGCTTTAGAAAAATCGGTCTAACCCGTTTTTTCAATTAAATCAAAGGTAGCTGTTCTAAAAACCGAAGTACTGAAGTTTTGAAAAAGCCTCAATTGCCATTTCTTTTTTTAATGGATTATATTATAATTAACCTGAGGGATTAAAGGAAGGTATTATGAGGTTATTAACCAGATCTGATTTTGACGGATTGGCTTGCGGAGCTCTCTTATCATATTTGGGATTGATTGATGAATGGAAATTTGTCCATCCAAAAGACATTCAGGATGGCTTGGTTGAAGCTAATGACAACGATGTCCTTGCCAATATCCCCTATATCAAAGGATGTAAGCTCTGGTTTGATCATCATTCAAGTGAAACCGAACGTCTTGGGAGTAATGCGTATTTTGAAGGCGTTTCAAGAGCAGCCCCCAGCTGTGCGCGCGTAGTGTACGAATATTACGGCGGAGATAACAAGCTGGGTAAGTTTGCGGAAATGATCCATTTTGTAGACAAGGTTGATTCAGGCGATCTTACTGAAGATGAAATCACAAATCCTAGAGGTTGGGTTCTTTTGGGGTTTCTCATGGATCCGCGCACCGGTCTGGGGCGTTTCAGAAATTTTACCATCAGCAACTACGATTTGATGGCGGTTCTTGCGAAAGCATGCGCGGAAAAATCAATCTACGATATATTGGTTATGCCCGATGTAAAGGAACGCATTGATTTTTATAATCAACAGCAGGAACTCTTTATTGATATGATACGTAAATACGCCAAGGTTTATAACGACGCGATCGTAGTTGATCTTCGCGATGTAGAAACAATCTATACCGGTAACCGGTTTTATATTTATACGCTTTATCCAAAACAGAGTATTTCTGTGTGGATTGTTGACGGCCGCAATAAAGCCAATGTTGCCATTACAATTGGACACAGTATATTAAACCGGACTTCCAAAGTTGATGTTGGATCGCTTTTGCTTTACTACGGCGGCGGCGGTCACAAGCAGGTTGGCACTTGTCAGGTTTCGTTTGATCAAGCTGACAAGATCATTGGTGAAATCATGGAGAAAATAAATCAGGCGGGATAGTTTGCCTGTTATTGTATTTTTACCCAGTTGGTTTAGATCGAGAAATAGTAATATCTGGATATATTAAAATAGGGATATACATTTAATTATGCCGGAAAAAGAACATCTAACTCCGCTTTCCGCTATACTGTCGCCTCAGGACGGTAAAGGCATAAATAAAAAATACATTGAAATAATTCTGGAAGAAGAGATTCCGGTTTTTTGCCTTAACAAGAATTCAAAAAAAGAACGTCTTATGCCGTTTAGATCATTATATGGCAGCTATAGCATTAATTTCTGGCTTCAAAGCTCGGAGTGGGATTATTACCTTACCGAAGATTATTTTGAAAAACTTAAGGAAAAAGCAATAGAAAAAACAGGCGCCTGGGAATTTTATGAACCGGAACAGAAGAAAACATCTGCGGTTAAACCCGGTACGCCTGAAGAAGAACCTGAAGAACATCAGTCAGAAGAGGTAGCGGCTTATGGCAATGAATACAGTTCATTTGCCAAAATGCCTACAGAAAAAAAAGTTGACTGGCTTAATAAAAATAAACAGCGGTTAAATGAGCTTATTGCAAAGAAGAACAAGGAAATTGAAGCTGTCGTAGAAGTGCTTGTTGATACAACAAAGGATGCCGCATTGATTAACCATACTGTTCTGGCAGAAGCCATACAGCTCGGCGATGATGAGGCGAAAAAATTAACTCAGGACATAGTGGACTCTACCCATGAAATGGTTAAATCATCCGCGCAGCTTTTATCAGAAGATATCTTTAATAATGATTTGATGAAAACTCTTGTTGAAAAATCAAACGGCACTATTGTCCAGCATATGACAAGGGTTTATCTTAATGGCGTCGCTTTTCTTGCCTATTACAATAATCTTGTTACAACATCCAGCGCTATTCAAAAACTGCGAATTTCATTTGTGGCAAAGTACAGACCGTTTTACCATCGGCTGCTCCCGCACATAAACATTGATGATGTTGTTCTTGAACGTGTTTTTTTGGGCGGAATGAGGTCTATCGCTCCGGAAATTTTCTTTAAATGGGCTGTCGGGTTTTTAATTCATGACATTGGAAAAGCGTCGGCTATTCAATACCACGAAGGCGAAGCCGCGTATATACGCAGCACGGTTGTCGAACATGTTAAAACCGGATATAAGTCCATCATGACAAAAACGAATTACCCAATGGAAGCCAGTCTTATTACCGGATATCATCATGAGTACTACGGATCTTCCGACGGTTATGGTTATTTCCGTGCGAATCTGAATCAATATAAAAAATCATATCCCGATGCAAAACAGGATTATTGCATAACATATGATCTTGAACCTATACTGGATTATCAGGCGCTTGCATATTTTCCCGCGAAAGTTCTGGAAATAATTGATGTGTTCGACAGCGTTACTGATCCCAACCGCGTTTACCGCAAAGCCCTGTCTTCCAAAGAAGCGCTGGAAATGATACGTACTGAATTCGTTGAAAAGCATCGAAAGATCGATATAATTCTTTTTGACATCTTTGATTCCTTCATCCGTGAGAAAGAAAAACTTAATTAGTGTCTGTCCATAAAGTTGGTTACTTTACGGACAGACCGCGGACTTTAGTCTGATGCATTATTCTCGTCTAACAGCTACGAAAATGCAGATTTTATAGTAGTCTGTCAATAATATGTCCACATTATTGACAGACTCTAATTAACAAACGCTTTTTTCAGAACTTCGAGATCAAGCTGAGGGTATACAGGGAAACGATCCATCAAATTCCTTACCCGCTCATGAATTTTTTTCTTTGCGTTATCATCAATTACATATTTTGCTTTGCTCTTTTTGGACGGATCTTTTTTATCCTGAGCCTGTGTTGTCGCTTTCAGCGTGTCAGCAATCAACGAAGCGATTTCCGCCATCTCGCTTTTTCCCATGCCAAGACTTGTTATTGCGGCAGTCCCAAGCCTTAATCCCGATGTGTACCACGGACCGTTTGGATCGCGCGGCAGGCTGTTGCGGTTTACCGTTATGAGACATTCCTGCAGGGCGCTCTCCGCCTGTCTGCCTGTTATTCCTGCGCTGCGTACATTGGTCAGCATCAGGTGATTATCTGTTCCGCCTGTCAGCACTTCAAGTCCGTTGTTAATGCAGGAAGCGGCAAGAGCCTGACAGTTATCTACGATTTTTTGCGCATACTGTCTGAACTCCGGCGACGACGCTTCACGGAAGGCTATCGCCTTTGCCGCCATTACATGAGGCAGAGGTCCTCCCATTGTAAGAGGGCAGCCTTTATCAAGTGATTCAGAAAACTCCTTTGTTGATAAAACCAGTCCCGCGCGCGGACCGCGCAATGTTTTGTGGGTTGTACTTGTTGTTATATGCGCCCAGGGTACAGGATCATATTCGCCTGTAAAAATTTTACCCGCTACAAGTCCTGCAAAATGCGCCATGTCTACCATAAATACGGCGCCTGCTTTATCAGCGATTTCTCTCATTCGTTTAAAATTTATTTTTCTTGGATACGCCGAATAGCCTGTCAGTAAAATTAACGGACGGACTTCCATAGCCTGTTTTTCAATTTCGTTATAATCCAGAAGCCCGTCTTTTTCTGAAACCGAGTAGCTGTACACATCAAACATCCTGCTGGAAATATTGCTTCTGTATCCATGCGTTAAATGTCCGCCTGAATAATAATCCAGCGTTAAAAGGCGCTGGCTGCCCATTGATGTTTTTAATTCTTTCCATTGAGCATCGTTTAAATTGTAAAGGTTTGTTTCTCCGAGTTTTTCCAGAACAGGATTCTCTATTTTTGTACAGAGAATCGCCCAATATGCCAGAAGGTTTGCATCCGATCCGCAGTGAGGCTGGACATTGGCGTACTGTGCGCCGAAGAGACTGCACGCTTCCTGAGCGGCGAGAGTTTCAACAGCATCAACATTTTCTGTCCCGCCGTAAAACCTGTGATACGCTGTTCCTTCCGCATATTTATCAGTTAGAAGATTCCCCATCGCAAGCTGCACAGGCATTGAACAGTAATTTTCACTGGCAATAAGTTTCAGTCTTGTTCTCTGGTTAACAAGTTCTTTTACAATGGAAGAAGCTATTTCCGGATATACTCGGGAAATTTCCGTCAGATTACATAGATATGCCAAAAGGCTCGTATCAATATTTTCCGGTTTTACATTTTTTAGATAATCTGTTACTGGGTTTGTTTTCATGTTTTTAGAATAACCAGAAGAAAAAAAATATTCAACATGGATACAGACATGTTCGTCATTGACATTCCATTTTTATGATAGATATAATTACGGAAAATAAAATGAAAAAAAGGTTTTTAATTATTTTTCTGTCTTGCATTTTTAATACTGGGTTATACTCTCAGTCTGTTGCTGCAGAAATTGAAAATCTTCCTGCCGTAAAAGCGGTTACATATGCTCAGGCTTCCCGCTTTATTCTTGATGCAGCGGGGAAAATGACAACCAATAATTTTAATGAGGCTTTTCAGTATGCCGCGGACAGAGCCTGGCTTCCTGACAGAGCGTCAGCCAATGAAGCCGCGCGGCTTGATGATATTTGCCTTCTTTTATTAAAAGCTTTTAATATTAAAGGCGGTATATTTTATTCGCTCACCGGTAATTCTCATTATGCATACCGGGAAGTTGTATACCGCAATTATTTACGGGAAAGATCAGACCCCGCCATGAATGTATCTGGTAGTCTTCTGCTTCTTATGGTCGATAGAATTCTTTCTGAATATAACGGCGGGTTTCATGATGATGTATTGGTTTTAGACAGAGGCAAAGAGGAAACCTCCCGTAATGAAGCGTTGGCGGCGGAAAATGCTCTCAGGGAAGATGAAATACGGCGTCAGGAAGCTCTGGCTGCGCAAATTGCCGCTGCTAGAGAAGCAGAGCTGGCTGCTGCTAGAGAAGCTGAAGTCCGTCGAGAAACGGAGCTTGCTGCAGTCAGAGAAACCAAAGTTCGCCACCAAGCAGAGTTGGCTGCTGCTAGAGAAGCTGAAGTCCGTCGAGAAGCGGAGTTTGCTGCAGTCAAAGAAACCGAAGTTCGCCGTCAAGCAGAGTTAGCTGCCGCCAGAGAAACCGAAGTCCGCCATGAAACGGAGTTGGCGACCGCTAAAGAAACCGGAGTCCGCCGTGAAACGGAATTGGCTGTCGCCAGAGAAACTACAGATCGTCCAACAGCGATAACAACCGCCGCAAAATTGCCCTTTTTGCAGTTTCTCCCTAATGACATAGAACTGCTTGAATCAGAAAAACAAAAACTCCAGGAAATAGCCGCTATTCTTAAAGCTATCCCCGGCGTCAGGCTGAAAATTGACGGTTATGCTGCTTTCGCCGGCACCCGCGCAGGACGGATGAAAATTTCCGAGGGGAGGGCAAGGAGTGTCGCCAATTACCTGATTTTACAGGGAGCTGTTGTTGCAGCTAATATTACAACAGAAGGGCACGGTGCGGAATTCCCAATTGCAAATAATTTAACTCTCCGCGGAATGGCAGCTAACAGACGAGTAGTAATAACCATTTTGGAGAGATAATATGAAAACCCCCCGTTTCGGAATTTTATTTTTAATTATGGTATTGTCGCCCGCCGTTACCGGAGCTGTCGATTTCGGGCTTTTATTAAATCAATATGCCGGATTAAAAAATTCTGAAAATAATAATTTTGAATTTGAATATAATGCGGGTCTTGTTCCGCGTTTTTCATTATTAATCGGCGATACAGGCAGTTTCTTTTTATCAGCGGCAATGAATATCGAGTATACTGATAAATTTTATTTTTATCCAGAACTCTTACGCACAGAACTGTTTCTTAATTTCGGGCAAATTGATTTAAAAGCAGGACGTATTATTTATTCCGCTCCCTTTGATTACATAGCCTCAGGTCTTTTTGACGGTCTTCAGTTTATCCATTCTTCCCGAGCAGGACGATTTGGGCTTGGCGCATGGTACACTGGATTTCAGTATAAAAAAAGTGCAAATATAACCATGACCAATGAGGATCAATTATTATTTAACTCTGAAGTTGATTACAATAATTTTTACGGCACTTATTTTGCTCCGAAGCGTTTACTCGTTTCCATAAATTGGGAACATCCTTCCATCGGAGAGTTTCTGCGTGTTAATACGGCAGTTCTCGGGCAAATTGATTTTTCAAAAGAGGGCATATACCACAATCAGTATTTAATGCTGAAGCTTGGATTCCACGTTAACAGATTTTTATTTGAACTGGGCGGCAGCCTTGAAGCGGCTCAAATGAAAAGACCTGAATACAGCGTTGACAATGAAGGAAAAACGACAGCAAATATTCCAAACGAGTTCACATTCAAGATGGCGTTTTCCGGAGAACTTGGCTTTTACTGGACGCTTCCGGCAAAATTTTACAATAGATTTTCGCTTGTAGGGCGTTATACAAGCGGCTCGTTAAAGGGAAACGAAATTTTTGGCGCATTTATTCCCGTAACGTCAAAAAACATTAGTGAGATATTTACTCCAAAAATGTCAGGGATAACCGTATTAACGCTGGATCATTCCGCGCGTATAATCAAAGAGTTCGGAACTAACATAAATTTTTCATATTTTGTACGCAATGATCTGAAAACAGTTTATAATTTTCCGCTCGCAGACGGGTCTGCAGAAAAAAAACTGCTTGGAGGTGAATTATACGCGAGGTTAATTTTTAATCCGCTTTCAGATTTACAAATAAAGCTTGGCGGCGGAGCATTTTTCTCTCAATTGGGTAATGTCTGGGAAGACAGAGAAATATTATTGAAAATGGAATTAAATGCAATTTTTTCATTGTATTAAAATAATAAGGAGGGATTGAGCTGAAAAAGATTATGTTTACAATCTTATTGGTTTCTTTGGATGTTTCCGTTTGTTCGTGCTGAGAGGTTTAATACCTTCTGCATGCACCCGTGTGCGAGATTTACGGCATTCATACCTGCCGGCATATTAAATATTGATCCGATATGACATATAGACAATACCGGCATCGCTGTAAAATACGCCGCTTGTTTTTACACATCAGAATAAAAAATGTTATTATTCATTTATATTGTTTTCCTTGATATTGACGATTCTGCCATTTTTCACAACGGCGTTTATCCATGGCCGCATTCCATACCTGCGGAAGGGCTGCTGCGTTTAAAGGAGTACGGCACGTTAGCTGCAATATTTGATATTTAATATATTGACTGGGGACCTCAGGGCGTGGACAGCCTTTATTTAAATCAGGGGCTGGAAAACGATTTAAACCGCAGTTTTTCCGAAATAGACGCAACCGCTAATGAAATATTTTCCTCCCTGCAGAACGGACGCATCAGGGTATCGGATATCAGTGATTATAAAAATTTGTATTCCGCTCTTGTCAACAGGGAACATAAGGAACTTTATGAGAGGGCAAGGCGTGTCATTCGCGATAACGATCTCTTTCTGGTGCAGGCGATAGAGCTTGCCGGAAACAGATGGTCTACTCTCAATTTACGTGAGACTCCCCTTGTCGGCGAACAAGCTGAACGCCGCCCAATCGCGGAAAAGCGTTTCTCATACCTGGTAAAAGCCTCCGAAGACGCTTATAAAGGAGCAGGATTTGTTGACATACTGCCTGCTCTTCCCCTTTTTTCACAGATTTCAAAGGGAGCGGGATTTACAAATGTAGAGATTGATAAAGACGGCGTAAGGCGGCGCGTTTATCTCGCGCAGAATATTTTTGATCGCTGGTATCTTCAGCTTTCGTTTGCTCCTTTAATTGATGTTCTGGGAAGACCGGAAATACATTTAAGCAAGAATAAGCTTAGTATTAAACAGACAAGGTTTCCAGGAGGCAAAATAAAAGATATTAGTATTCCTCTTGATCAAAAGGGCAGGATGATGCTCAATTGGCCGAAAGAGGATTACATTGGAAGTTACAGGCATATTTCTTTTTCGGAATTTTCTCTGTTGAATGATTTGGAAAATGATCTTGAATATTACAGCCGCGCGCTTTCTTCGGCTGATCTGATAACATTTATTCAGTTTGATTCCTCATTAAACCGTATTCCGATTGTCCTCGGAAACCTTTTGGAATGTTTTGACGCTGCATACGAAGCGAGAAATCATGCGCTGGAAAATATATCCAATGCTTCGTTTGCGGATTATCTTTCCCATAAAGTTCATATTTTATCACTGCTCTGGGAGCTTTTATCATTTAATGCCGGTGAAAAAGTGACTGAACTAGCTTTGGAATTAGGCGCAGAACATCCTGAATATGCCGAACAGTTTAAAAGTGAAGCGGATTATATTTCGCAGCTGATTTATGTAATAGACGCCAATCACAAGGATAAAATCAGGATAAGCGAATCCAATGATAAAATATTGCGTAATAAATTTGTTATCGTGGGAAGGACTGATACCGGAACCACAGACTACGGCGCAAATCCGTTTTACGGAAAATATAAATGTCGGCACTCACGGTGTTGTGCTTGATACTATACTTTCTGAAAGTTTCATTACTCCACTGGGGAGTTGGTGGCGTATAATTTTTTTAATAATTTTTATGCCGCTCCTGTTTGTTTTTACTTCAGGTCTTTCGCCCGTTATACGCGCATCAACAGGTTTTTTTGTTACGCTGGCTGTTTTTATCGGCGCGATTCTTCTTTTCCGCTTTACCGGTTTTTATTGGGGGTCTTTAGGCGCAGTTTTATCAATGGTTATCGCAATTATAACAAGAGAAATTATCGCTTATAACGGATCAGAAAAGGAAAAGTCCTTTATTCGCGCCGCATTCTCTACCTACGTTTCAGGCGATATAGTCAAGGAAATTATTGCCGATCCTTCTCTTCTTCAGCTTGGCGAATCAAAACGTTATATGACAGCGATTTTTACCGATGTCAGGAGTTTTTCCACCATTTCTGAAGCGCTGGGCGATCCGACGAGACTTGTCAGTCTACTTAATATATATTTAAGCGCAAGGAGCGATGTTGTTTTGGCTGAAAAAGGCACGATTGATAAATTCGAAGGAGACGCTATCATCACCTTCTTCGGCGCGCCTGTTGATTTGCCTGATCATGCCCTGCGTGCTTGTATTTCAGCCATCAAAATGAAAAAAGTTAAAGCGGAACTGAATAAGGAAATCATGGAACAAAATTTTTCTCCGATGTCGCTTTTAACCCACGTCGGTATCAATACCGGCTACATGGTGGCAGGTAATATGGGGACCGCCAATAAAATGAATTATACAATAATGGGAAACGCAGTAAACCTCTCCGTGCGCCTTGAAGGCGTCAACAAGCAATATGGGGCATGGATACTTGCTTCAGAAGATACTGTACGTGATACAGGGGATGCTCTGCTTTACCGCAAACTTGATCGCGTGCGCGTTGTCGGCATCAATGAGCCGGTGTGTCTTTGTGAGCTTATCGATATGGCGGAAACTGCAGACGAGATTGATAAAAAACGCGTATTTGTTTTTCATGAAGCGCTGGATTTATTTGAAAAGCGGGAATGGAAGCCGGCGGTTGATGGTTTTAGGGAGGTAATATCCATAAAATCCGATGATGAACCATCAAAAATCTACCTTGAACGCAGCAATAAATTTATTAAAACCCCGCCTGCAGACACATGGGACGGAGTGTATAACATGACCTCGAAATAAAATGTCAGGTTGATTATTAATTTTATTTTTAATAAAATAATTTTATAAGGAGCTATTTATGTCAAAGATACCTGTCGGAATTTTAGGTGCTACAGGCATGGTCGGGCAGCAATATATCACCCTGCTCAATGATCACCCATGGTTTGATGTTCGCTATGTGGCTGCATCTCCGCGAAGCGCCGGTAAAAAATATGAAGAAGCAGTGGCGGGAAGATGGCAGCTTTCTAAAACATACGCTCCTCATGTCGGTAGTATTAAAGTAGAGGATGCAAACGATGTCAGCTGCGCTGTCTCGGCTTTTAAAAAGAAGAAATGCGCTTTTGTTTTTTCAGCTCTCGAAATGGGTAAGGATGAAACCAGCGCTCTTGAAGAGGCATACGCCGCAGCGGGAATCCCCGTAATTTCAAACGCGTCAGCTCACCGCTGGACTCCCGATGTACCTGTTTTGATCGCGGAGGTTAATCCTCATCATACTGACATTATTCCGATGCAGCAAAAAAAGCGCGGCTGGAAGAATGGATTTATTGTGGTGAAACCCAACTGTTCAATACAGACTTATATGATCCCGCTGCACGCGCTGGTTCAGGCAGGCTTCCTCATTAAGAAAATCATTGTTACGACAATGCAGGCGGTTTCCGGAGCAGGTTATCCCGGCGTTCCGTCGCTTGATACGATAGATAATCTAATTCCATATATCGGCGGAGAAGAGGAAAAATCAGAAATGGAACCGCTCAAAATTTTCGGGACAATTTTAAACGAAGAGATTCAAAACGCTGTTATGCCGAAAATTTCCGCATGCTGTAATCGGGTGCCGCTTACTGACGGACATACAGCCTGCGTTTCTCTGGCTTTCGGATTGAAAAAACCGTCCATCGAAGAAATAAAAAAGGTTTGGGCATCTTACAAAGGGCTTCCGCAGGAGAATAATTTTCCCATGGCGCCGAAACAGCCGATTGTCTATCGTGAAGAAAATAACCGTCCCCAGCCGCGCAAGGATCGAGATACAGACAAGGGAATGGCTGTTGTTATAGGGCGTCTTCGTCCCTGTAATGTATTTGATATACGCTTTACCGCTCTTTCGCATAACACTGTGCGCGGCGCGGCAGGCGGCGGCATACTTAACGCAGAACTTTTAAAATTCAAGGGTTTCCTTAGATAATTATGGGTGAGAAATATTTTCCTTTGGATAGAGCCGCGCTTGAAAAAATTGCGCGGCAGTATCCGACTCCGTTTTATATTTATGACGAGAAGGCTATTATTGAGAATGTCCGCCGTATAAAAGTGGCGTTTTCAATTTTTCCTTCATACATGAATCATTTTGCGGTTAAAGCCCTTCCGAATCCGTATATCCTCAAGCTTCTCGCTGCTGAAGGTTTCGGCGCCGACTGCTCAAGTTACCCTGAACTTTTGTTAGCTGAAATGGCAGGAATGAACGGCGAAAAAATAATGTTTACTTCAAATGAGACTCCGGCATCTGAATATATTGCGGCGTGCAGGATGGGAGCTGTAATTAACCTTGATGATTTTTCGCATATTGAATTTCTTGAAAAAACCGCAGGGCTGACGCAGTTAATTTCCCTTCGCTATAATCCCGGTCCTCTCAAGGAAGGAAATGCAATTATCGGCAAACCTGAAGAGGCAAAATACGGTTTTACCCGTGAACAGATAATCAATGGGTATTCGCTTTTAAGGGAGAAGGGCGTAAAGCGGTTTGCTTTGCATACAATGGTTGCAAGTAACGAACTCTCTGTTCCTTACCACATCGAAACAGCCCGTATGCTTTTTGAGCTTGCGTCTGAGGTAAATAAAAAAACAGGAATTCGATTTGAATTTATTAATCTCGGCGGCGGAATGGGAATCCCGTACAGGCTTGATGAGATTGCAATTGATTACAGGGTTTTAGCTGACGGAATTCAAAAAGCCTATAATGAGATTCTCATACCTGCAGGATTGGCTCCTGTAAATATACACACTGAATGGGGAAGGGTTGTAACCGGTCCTTACGGCTGGCTTGTAACGTGCGCAATTCACAAGAAGGAAATATACCGTAACTATATCGCTCTTGATGCCTGTATGGCTGATTTGATGCGTCCTGCCCTTTACGGCGCGTATCATCACATAACAATTCCTGGCAAAGAAACTGCTTCGTTAACAGAAATTTACGATATAGTGGGCAGCTTGTGCGAAAATAACGATAAATTCGCCGTTCAGCGCAGCCTGCCGAAAATAGATGTCGCTTCAGAAAATATGACAGCTTCCAGAGAAACGGAAGACTTTACAGCCGACTTTGTTGTAATTCACGATGCTGGTGCTCACGGCAGAGCTATGGGTTTTAACTACAACGGCAAGCTGCGCTGCGGCGAGCTGCTGCTGCGGAAAGACGGCTCTGTTGCGCAGATACGCCGCCCTGAGACAACAGATGATTATTTTGCCACATTGGATATTACCGGACTTCCAAATTTTAACTAAATCTGTTACCATTGTTAGCAGGGAAAATTTCAATAAAACTCTGTTTTTATTTATCCTTGTTAATATTTTAGTATGGAAGGTAAAAAATGCCGGTAATACCAGCTGAAAGAAGAATTGAATATGGCAAAAGAAAGAAAAGCGGCTGTTGTCCAAGATGCGGAAACAAGAAGAAAAAATCTTGTAAATTCAGTTATTGCGACGATTGCAGGGCGTTTTTCAGGAATTATAATCAGGAAGTTTCCGACAGTCTGAATAAAGCGCGGAAAGCCAAATATAAACAGCGAAAGAAAAATAATCAATGTCCCAGATGTGGTGTTAAGCTGAAAAAAAGCTATAAAAAAACAATTTGCCCCGCATGTCTGGAAAAACAATATAATTACAATAATAAATAAATTGAGGCGGATACAGATCCTCAGTTTTAAAAAATATAAACATAAATTCAATTATTTATTATTACGGGGAGTTGTAAGATGAGAAGAAATTCGTATATTGCCAATTTAAAAGCAGGGTACCTCTTCCCGGAAATCGCAAAGCGCAGACGAGAATTCGCAGCTTCACACCCTGAAGCAAAGATCATAAGCCTTGGCGTCGGCAACACAACTGAACCCGTTCTTCCGCACACAAACGCAGGTCTTGTAGAGGGAGCCAGAAAACTCGGAACGGCAGAAGGTTACTCCGGTTATCAGGATGAAGGTCTTGAACAGCTTAGAGAAAAAATTTCTTCCGTTTTCTACAGGGGAAAATTCAACATTGATGAAATTTTTATTTCTGACGGAGCAAAGTGCGACATAGGCAGGCTGCAGATTCTCTTCGGCGCGGGAACAAGAATTGCCGTACAGGATCCGTCTTATCCTGTGTATGTTGACGGCTCTGTTCTTGCCGGCGCTGCCGGAGGCTTTGAAGGCGCTGGTTATAAAGGAATCACATATCTTCCCTGTACTGCGGAAAATAATTTTTTCCCCAACCTTGAACTAATTCCGCAGAATAGCCTGATCTACTTCTGTTCACCTAACAATCCAACAGGCGCTGTTTCGGATCGTATTCAGCTTACATCCCTTGTTAATGCGGCAATCAGCAAAAGCTGCATCATCATCTTTGACGCCGCTTATAGTGAATTTATCCGCGACCCATTGCTTCCGAAAACGATATTTGAAATAGACAAGGCGGACACATGCGCTATCGAAGTAAACTCGTTCTCCAAACCAGCCGGTTTTACAGGGGTTCGTCTCGGCTGGTCTGTTGTTCCAAAAACGCTTAAATATGAAAGCGGCGAAAGCGTCAATACGGACTGGAACCGCATTGCGGGCACAATCTTCAACGGAGCGTCCAATATTGCGCAAGCCGGCGGGCTTGCCGCATTAGATGTCGAAGGATTAAAGGAAATCCGCGAATTAACAAATTTTTATTTAGGTAATGCAAAATTAATCAGAGACGCCCTTATAAAGCTTGGAATAAACTGTATTGGCGGAGACAACTCCCCCTATATCTGGGCGCATTTTTCAGGCAGAGACAGCTGGGAAATCTTTTCTCAAATTCTTGAAAAGTGCCATGTTGTTACTACTCCGGGAGCAGGTTTTGGTCCTGCCGGTCAGGGATATATCCGTTTCTCTGCTTTTGGTCACCGCGCAGATGTGGAAGAAGCGTGCAGGCGGCTGGAAAAGTTATAAATCTCCTGTTGAAAAAGTCACATTTTACCGGTTAAAAAGCTTACATTTTACCGGTTGAAAAGCTTACATTTTACCGGTTGAAAAGCTTACATTTTACCGGTTGAAGTATTATATTTTAGATATGAGAAACTACCTGAAGCGTTTTACCGATAAAATCCTTCAAAACCGGCTAAAGGAATCCGGTGCAGTATTAATAACAGGACCAAAAAGCTGCGGAAAGACTGAAACCGCTATTCAAGCGGCTGGAAGTATTATTCACATGGATACGGATGATGAAGTCCGTGCGCTTATGGAAATTAATCCAAAAGCAGTGTTGGCAGGTTCATCTCCCCGCCTTGTAGATGAATGGCAGGAATATCCCCAAATTTGGAATTATATCAGGCGTGAAGTGGATGATCGAAAAAAAAAGGGTCAATTTATACTTACCGGTTCTGCAAATCCTGAAGAACGCGCAAGGCTTCATTCCGGCGCAGGGCGCTTTTCCGTAATTAAAATGAGACCAATGTCGCTTTTTGAAAAAGGCTGGTCAACAGGCGAAGTCAGTCTTGTAAAAATGATGAAAGGCAGCGCGCCAGGCTCGGGACAGATTGAATTCAGCCTTGATGAACTTGCGGAAAAAATTATTATCGGCGGATGGCCAAGCCTTATCGGCGCGGGAAGCAGGACGGCGCTTCGTTTTTTACAGGATTACACTGCCCTTATTGCTGAAGTTGACATAAGCAGGTTCGGCGGAAAAAAAAGAGACCCTCAGAAAATTTTACGCCTGATGCAATCGCTTGCAAGAAATATTTCTACAGAAGCGTCAATTTCCTCGCTCGCAAAAGACGCAGGCGGTGATCAAACAAAATTAAATGAAGAAACTGTTGCCGAATATCTGGAAGCTCTTGAACGCCTCATGGTAGTTGAATCCCTTCCCGCGTGGAGTACCCATATCCGCTCTTCCGACACTTTGCGCAAAGCGCCGAAGCGGCACTTTGTTGATCCTTCTCTTGCTGCAGGCATATTGGGACTATCAGCAGGGAAAATAAAATCTGATCTTAATTATTTCGGTTTTTTGTTTGAGTCTCTTGTTATCCGCGACTTAAGAATTTATGCTGAAGCAAACGGAGGAAAAGTTTATCATTACCGTGATTCGCGCGATATGGAAGTAGACGCGATTATCGAATACCCCGACAGAACATGGGCTGCGTTTGAGGTAAAAATGGGTTTTGCTGCACAGAATGAAGCAGCGGAAAATCTCATCGCCTTCGCAAAAAAAATTGATCAGAAAAAAATGGGCACTCCCGCCGCGCTGACTGTAATTACAGCTAACGGCATTGCCTGCCGCCGCAAGGACGGAGTTAATGTCGTGCCGTTGTCTGTGTTGACAGCGTGATTGAAGTTATCTTTCTATTCCCACAAATAATTAACAGGAACCGCCCAGAAATTTTCGCCGAACGGTACAAGCTCTTGCCCCGTATAAATGACAAAACCTCTTTTAAAACATTTTCCGGTTATATTTCGGCAGGTTGTTAAATTTTTAAAATTGTTTTCATTTAACGTAGAATCAAGTTTTACTTCGATAGCAATTATTTCGCCGTTATCTTTTTCCACGATAAAATCCGTTTCTTTTCCGTCTCCACGTACGGGGTTAAAATGAGATAAATAGTATTTGTCCGGCAGCGTGTATATCGACTTCATTATTTCTGTTGCGATAAAATTTTCAAATATATGCCCCATTTGGGATGGATCGTTTTTATAAACATCTGATATATCGCGCCTTAATGAATGACATAAAAAATTTGTGTCAGCAAAATACAGTTTTTTACTTTTAACAAATCGTTTATTAAGCCTGTTGGGTTTCGCCCACGGCTGCACTTCAAAAGTCAGGTAAGCGTTATTGCAGAATGATTTATATTTATCGTATGTAATTTGATTTAAACCAGTCTCGCTCATTACGTTGTCATTATTCAAAAGACTTCCAATGCGGCAGCATAAGGAAGCAAGCAATTGTAAAATCAGTTCAGGTTTTTTTATTTTGGCGAATTCAACAGCGTCTCTTTCCAGAATGGTATCAATGTAGCTGTCCATCCATATATTTTGGTTAATATTTTTATTCAGCGCTATTTCGGGAAAAGTCGCGTTCTTTATTGTTTTGATTAGATCAACCCGTTTGTAATTCCTGATTGTTAAATTACCGTTCCACAGTTTTTCAATAAAATTAATTCCGGATTTGTTCATCTCTGCGGCTGAAAATGGAAACAATGTCAATAAAGCCATGCGTCCAACCATTGCTTTTGCAAGATTAGGCAGCCCAAAAATGTTTGCTGAACCTGTAAGCAGGAAAAGCGATTTACTCTGACCTTTTAATCGTTTTTCATCAATTGCTTTTTTTATTATCATGTGAATGGAAGGAACACGCTGTACCTCGTCTATGATATTTATTTTGTTTTCGGGAAGACCGGAAATAAAAGCCTCCGGATCTCTTTTTGCCGCTGTTCTGACGGCTGTAGTATCAAAGGTCAGATAGTTTGCGTTTTCCTCAGGTAAAAAGTTCTGAACCAATGTGGATTTTCCACATTGCCGCGGACCGTTTAAATATGTTGCTGAAAAGGTATTTGTAGTATTTTCCAGTATTTTAGATAAACTTCTTATATAAAAATTCATATTTTTTCCCTTATTTTTACAAAATGTATAAGTGCAGTTATACATTTTGTATAAGTATGATTATACATTATGTATAAGTATGATTATATAATATGTCTTTTAAAAAGCAAGTAGAATACTATAATAATTTTTCATATACTCTTTTAATGCAGCAAAAATTATACGAAACAAAAGAAAAACAGAAACGCGCCTTGCTTGTAAGCCTTGATTCGCCCAAAGAATGTGATTCATGTGATTCCATGAATGAATTGCGCCGACTTTCTGAAACCCTTGAGCTTGATATCGCTGCTCATGAATTAATAAAAATCAGGGAAAAACACCCAAAATTCGGCATGGGAAGCGGTAAAGCCGAAGAATTAGCGGGAAAAGCCTCTGAACTTCAGGCGGACTGCATCGTGTTTGACTGGGATTTGAGTCCTTCGCAGCAGCGTAACTGGGAAGACCTTACGGGGATTCCGGTTTTGGACAGACAGGAGCTTATTATACAGATTTTTGCTTCCAGAGCCGCGACAAGGGAAGCGGAGCTTCAGGTACAGCTTGCTGAGCTTCAGTACAGACTTCCCCGCCTTGCGCACAAATACATCGATCTTTCGCGGCAGCGCGGCGGCCGTTACGGAACAAAGGGAGCGGGTGAAACGCTTCTTGAAACCGACCGCCGCAAGATTGAAAAGCGCATTCAAAAACTGCAAAAGGAAATAAAGGAAGTTTCCAAACAGCGGCAGGTGCAAAGGCGGCAGAGAGAAAAGCAGGGTCTTCCTGTTTGTGCAATTGTCGGTTACACAAACGCAGGCAAGTCTTCGCTTTTAAACGCGCTTACCGGAGCTTCTGTGCTTGTAGAAGACAAACTTTTTGCGACGCTGGATGCGACAACCCGCCGTTTTGAGCCTGCTCCGGGAATGCCGGTATTGCTTACAGATACAGTCGGTTTTATTCAGCGGCTGCCTCATTCACTGATTAAAGCGTTTAAATCAACACTGGAGGAAGCGGCGTATTCTAGTCTTTTGCTTCATGTTCTTGATCTTTCAGATTCTTCTATTGATGAGTGTTACCGGACAACTGTTAATGTTTTATCAGAATTGGGAGCCGGAGAAATACCTGTGATTACTGTATTGAATAAATTTGACATGCTGGAAAACCAGGATATAGACCAGCCTGAAAATATTTTTTCGCGGTTTCCTGACAACGTTGCAGTTTCCGCAAAAACCGGTTTTGGTCTTGATATATTAAAAAATAAAATTGTAAATAAAATTTACGGTTCCTGAAAGTTATTATTAAATATTATTCAGGCGTTTTCACCCTGACAACAATATCATCTTTGATATAAGCATACAGGGAATGGCCTTCATTTATCATATCTAAAGTATATCCATTTTGACTGTAATCATTAATAATTTCTTTAACCTTCTCTTCTGTTATTACAATATTATGAGCGTTAAAAAATTGATCATAACGCTCGCTGTAAGTTGCAACAGTTTGTTTTTCCTTAAATGATCTGTTTTCTGCAATGATATTTTCTCTCCATGCCATTAACCTTGTTGTTGTATATCTTTCTGAAGGAATTATTTGAACAGTTCCTTCGCCGGGTGTTGTTTTACTGATACCGGGATTATAATCTGTCCTTCTGTCAAATTGATATAATATATATGAATCGCCGATATTGCTTCTGTTGAAAATTATAGACTGCCTTGAAGCAGGAAATGAATTGCTTCTGTTTCTTAAAAAATTAAATTCATTTATTACCTGCCGGATTCTGAAATTGTCATTATTGTGCATTATTTTTCCGGAAACTTCCCTGTAATGCTGTCCGTTATGCGGCGGATGTAATGAACATAAACATCCGTCTGAAAATTGATTAAATGAAATCCTGATAATTTCCGTTTGTATGGCTGTTTTGTATTGAACCGTATTTACTTTTGTCATTTGATATTTTTGCGTTTTATCAGTAAAAAATAAAACCCTGTCATATTCATTGTTATATGATGAATCTTCTACTCCGCTGTAGCCAAAATGTTTTATTAAATCACTTTCTTTTCTGTCTATGAAATAGCCAATTCCCTGTGTTTTTACGCTTGCGCATGCAGTAAATAAATTAATTATGAATATTATGGAAAAAAATAAAAAAGTGTTTTTCTTCATTATATTCCTCCGCTTCCAGAAAACTACCGGGAATTTTTAAATAAAACCAATTTTTTTGGCTTGTGTTACTAAATTATGTTATAATAAATTCGGGAGTGTTGCATGGACAGAGAAAAAAGAATCAAGGAATTAATTTCACAAATGACGCTGGAAGAAAAAGTCTCCCAGCTTGTTTATACGAGCCCTGCTGTTGAAAGGCTTGGAATCCCTGAATATAACTGGTGGAATGAGTGCCTGCACGGCGTTGCAAGAGCGGGTGTCGCGACAGTATTTCCTCAGGCTATAGCGATGGCGGCGGCTTTTGATGATGATCTTGTTAAGGAAATTGCACATGCCATTTCCGATGAAGCGCGGGCAAAATATAACGAAGCAGTAAAACAGGGAAACAGACGTCAATATTACGGATTGACTTTCTGGACTCCCAACATCAATATTTTCCGCGATCCAAGATGGGGAAGAGGACAGGAAACCTACGGCGAAGATCCGTTCCTTACAGGTAAAATCGGCGCTGCTTTCGTAAAAGGGCTGCAGGGGGATGACCCTGAAAATTTAAAAACAGCCGCCTGCGCCAAACATTACGCTGTGCACTCAGGTCCTGAAAAAGACCGACACACTTTTAACGCAATCGTTAACAAAAAAGACCTTTTTGAAACATATCTTCCCGCATTTAAAGCGTTAGTTGAAGCGGGAGTTGAATCTGTCATGGGAGCGTACAACCGCACTCTAGACGAACCTTGCTGCGGAAGTTTTTTCTTACTTAAGGAAATTCTCCGTGAAAAGTGGGGCTTTAAGGGGCATGTGGTTTCTGACTGCTGGGCTATTCAGGATTTTCACTTAAATCACAAATTAACAAAATCACCTGAAGAATCTGCGGCTCTTGCGCTTAACGCAGGCTGTGATTTAAACTGCGGCTGCACTTATCCGATGCTGACAGTTTCCTGCAAACAGGGGCTTGTAACAGAAGAGACGATCAACGCCGCCCTTGAACGTCTGCTGCGCACGCGCTTCAAATTGGGAATGTTCGAGCCGCCTGAGAAAAGCAGGTACGGAAAGCTCGATCGAAAAATTATAAACTGTGAAAAACATAGAACGCTCGCTCTTAAAGCGGCGCATAAATCCATCGTTCTTTTAAAGAACGACAATAATCTTTTGCCGCTTGATTCCAGCCCGAAAAAAATTGATGTTACAGGTCCCGGCGCGGCAAACGCTCAAACGCTTTTTGGAAATTATTACGGTATAAGCTCCCGTTTTATTACAGTGCTTGAAGGGATAGCCGAAAAAGCAAAAGACATGTACGGCATCAATCTTGAATATCGTCAGGGATGCCTGATGTACAGCGATAACAGCAAAGGTATTTTATTTGCAGGTAACATGGGAGGAACAGTCCAGTTTTCTAATTTAAAAGTTGACGAAGTATGCATCGCTGTAATGGGGCTTGACGGCGCTGTCGAAGGCGAAGAGGGCGATGCAATCGCTTCGGATTCAAACGGCGATCGTAACACAATTGAACTGCCGTCGTGGCAGTTAAATTATCTGAGCACAATCCGCGCTTCCGGGAAAAAAATAATTCTCGTACTGACAGGCGGCAGCCCAATCGCTTTCCCTGAAGACATCGTGGATGCTGTTATCTTTGCGTGGTATCCGGGAGAAGCGGGAGGTCAGGCTGTCGCTGACATCATCTTCGGCGATGTTGTTCCCTCTGGGAAACTCCCAATTACTTTCCCGGCTTCTACAGCCCAGCTCCCGCTTTTTGACGATTATTCCATGAAAGGACGCACATACCGTTATATGACGGAAAAACCCCTGTATCCGTTTGGGTTCGGGCTTTCCTATACAACTTTTAAATTTGATTCTGTCAGTCTTTCATCACCGTCAATTTCCGCCGGAGGTTCAGTAAAAGTATCAGCTAACATCAGTAATACCGGAAAATTTGACGCGGATGAAGTTGTACAAATTTATATTACAAGGGACGGACGCAGCGAAGATGAACCGCTTTCATCGCTTCGCGGTTTTCGCCGTGTCTTTATACCTGCCGGTAAAAATGTAAAAGTTGAGTTTGATCTTTCCGCATCAGCTTTTGAAACTGTGAACGAAAAAGGCGAGAGTGTTCTGCTCTGCGGCGTTTACACAATTACCGCAGCGGACGCCGCTCCTGTGCCGGCTGCCACAGAAAAAGGAGCTTCCTCTCCTGTTTTTGCAAAAATTGAAGTAATTTGAGGCTTTCCCAAAACTTCAGCTTTTGGGAAAAGCTCATTTGACTTGTTTCAAAACAGGCATTAGAGAGTTAATTTATTTTTCCATGGAAAATAAATTACTCTCCTTATTTTTTTTGTTTTTAACAGGTAATTGATAACCTGAGAGGCTTCTTCTTCTGACCAGCGTATTATTTCATCCTGCGCCAGAACAGAAGCCGCTTCATTGCATGTAAACCTTCTTTTGTTTCTGCGAAAAAAATCCAATATTGATATTTCTTCTCTTAGGTTCTTTGACGCTTTATTTTCACAGACATCGCAACAGAATTTTTCAGGAACTTCTCCGTCCGCGTTGTAATCAAGCATGGAAATCAGGGAGTGCCTTCTGCAATGCTCAGTATCTTTCGCATAACTTAGCAATGCGGAGAGTCTTTTGCGGTTTTCATCATTGTCCCCGCATCTTGCAAGCGCGACGCTGTCTTCCGGTCCCCATAAAAGAATCGCCTCTGACTGTTCTCCATCGCGTCCTGCTCTGCCTGATTCCTGAAGATACGCTTCAACCGACGGAGCGCAGTCCCTGTGAATTACGGTTCGCACATCAGCCTTGTCAACTCCCATTCCGTAAGCGCATGTTGCGCATAACACAGCTTCGGTATTGTTAATGAACCATTTTTCAGTTTTTGTTTTTTCCTCCCTGTTTAAACCTGCATGATAAAAACGTATCTCTTTATGCCAGTGATATCCCATTTCAAAAAATTCATTCCTCAGATAGCGGGAAAGTTTTTCAGTGCCCGGACGGGAAGAGCAGAAAACAATGGCAGGACGCGAATTCGCCGTCAATAGATCCCTTACCGCCAGATTGCGGTTAATGCAGCCTTTTGCCGAATAGCTGATGTTTGGTCTGTCGGGATTTCCCACAATCTGGCGGACATCATTTCCGCAGAAAATATATTTCCTTATTTTCTCCAGTACAGCCTGCGATGCTGTGGCGGTAAAAGCGGTTACAAGCTGAGGATTTAAAGAATTAATGATTGAACCGATTTCAAGATAAGACGGACGGAAACTCTCTCCCCATTCGCTGACACAGTGCGCTTCGTCAATTACGGCATGCATCACTTTTATGTTTCCAAGTTTCTCTTTTACCTGAGGCGTTAACAGAACTTCAGGATTTGCTATTATAAACCTGCACTGACCGTTTTCAAGTTTACTCCATATTTCATCGCGCTCTTTTTTGCTTTGCTCTCCCCTGATTGTTACGCAGGATAAACCGCGCTCGCCCAGACGGCGCTGTTGATCCGCCATTAGGGAGAGAATGGGATAAATTACAAGCGTCAGTCCTTCAATCATCATCGCAGGAAGCTGAAAACAAAGCGACTTTCCCGCGCCTGTCGGCAGTATCACTATCTGCCTGCCAAGAGTTTGACGATCTGAATCATCCTCCGCTTTCGCAGCTTCCAGTATATTTGTTATAACCAGTCTCTGGTAAGGAAACAGATAGGAAAGCCCGAAGAGATTCTTTGCCGCTTCGCTTAAAGGATCCAGGCTCTCACTGATTTCATTTTTCATTTCTGCTCCTGTTTCTGTATATATGGCGCGGAGATGTTGTATTGCTTTATCGATTATAAAATTCCGGATTTTTTAAGCTTCTTCAAGACCGAGTTCATCTTTTCCGTCTTCTTCGTGTATAATTTCCGCTCCATCCCCTAAACTGGCGTTTGATTTGGATTTTTTTAATCTCAGCTTGATTTTTCCCGCCAATTTCATTTTTGGACGGCGATATGCTTTTGCTGCATTAAAAACTATTTTTAAAAAAAGAAGCAGCGCAATTGTTATGCCGATAACCTGCCAGGACGTGATCACTTCAACTAATAATTCAAGGAATTCTTTGGAAAACATTTTATTTATTATCGGTTGAAAAAAGGTGACAGTCATCTTTTTTTTCTGTACAATTTGCTATTATGAATTCCGCGTTAGAAACATTAAAAACCAGAGGATTTTTTCAGCAGTGCAGCAATGCCGAAGGTCTTTCAAGATTGATGGACGAAGGTCCGATCGCTTTTTATGAAGGAACTGATCCGACAGGCGGAAGCCTGCATATCGGACATATGGTTCCCTATTTCGCTTTCCGGCATCTTAGGGACGCAGGGCACATTGGAGTTGCGCTTCTCGGCGGGGGCACTGCCCGAATCGGAGACCCCTCCGGCAAAGACAGCGTGCGAAAAATGCTAAGTTATGAACAGCTTGATATAAATACCGAGTCGATTCGCCGCCAGCTTGATCGTTTTGTAGGCTTTGACGGCAAGAGTGCTTTCACCGCCAATAACAAGGATTGGCTTTCCAATCTCAATTATATTGATTTCCTGCGTGAAATCGGCAGCCACTTTTCCGTTAACCGTATGCTGAGTTTTGAAGCTTATAAAATGAGGATGGAGACAGGACTTTCATTTATTGAATTTAATTACCAGCTTTTGCAGAGTTATGATTTTCTTGAACTTTACCGCCGCCATAATTGCCGCCTTCAAATCGGAGGGGATGATCAGTGGGGTAATATTGTTGCAGGCGTTGATTTAATCCGGCGTATCGAAGGCGTCGAAGCCTTCGCTCTAACTTTTCCTCTTGTTACAACCGCCGACGGCAAAAAAATGGGCAAGACCGAAAAAGGCGCTCTCTTTCTTGATCCCGCCATTGTTACGCCTTATGAATTTTTTCAGTACTGGCGTAATGTTCAGGACGCGGACATCCGCCGTTTCCTTTTAATGTTCACTTTTCTGCCGGTTGAAGAGTGCGACGCGCTCTCGTCAAAAAATCCCAATGAGGCAAAGGAACGTCTCGCATGGGAAGTCACGGCTCTTATTCACGGCAGGGAAGAAGCGGACAAGGCTCTTGCCGGCGCAAAAGCCGCATTCGGTGATGGAGGAGACAAATCGGCAATGCCCAATATAGAGATCGCCTGCTCCCGTTTTGATGCAGGTATTAATGTAATCGATCTTTTCTGCGAGGCAGGTCTTGTTCCGTCCAAAAGCGAGGGGAGGCGGCTTGTTCAGCAGGGAGGCGCTTTTATTTCTTCTTCGGATGGGGAGCTTTCCGCTATCAATAATGTGGCGGAGATTATAAGCCCGGATCGCCTGAACTCAAACGGAGAATTGATCCTGCGTGCAGGCAAGAAGCGGTATTGTCTTGTCATAATAAAATAGCGCGACACATATTTTTCTGAAAAGTTGCAAAATTTTTTATATTTATTTGACATGATACCTGATAATGTCTATTATAAAAATCATATAAGAGGTATTTATGTTGGATTTCAAAGATTATATTTCCAATCTTCCCGATCTCCCGTATAAAAATTTCGCGGATATGATTGACATTACATCCAGGGATCACGCCAATCGGGACGCTATTTTATACCGCTGCGGCAAACAAAGGGAATTTACGCGCTGGAGTTACGCGAAATGGGGCGATGAATGCAAAAAGGTGGCGCGCGGTTTACTTGCCGCAGGACTCGTCAAGGGGGATCGTGTTGTTTTGTGGTCAGAAAACAGACCGCAGTGGATGTCAGTCTGGATGGGAACATTGGTTGCCGGTATTTGCATTGTACCGGTTGATTTTCTTGCGACAGAACAGGAATGTCTCAATATAATAAAAATTACAAAAGCAAAAGCGTTTTTCTATTCCGGAAGAAAAAAGGATTTTGCTTCTTCCCTGAAAAAAAACGGAGTCTCCCTTTCGGTATCGGTATGTATCAGCCCCGAATCAGACGAAGAGTCTCCCGCTCAGGAAACCGAATACACCGCTTTCGGAAAAGACTGTGAAAAAATATCCCTGCCTGCGATTGACAGCATTTCACCTGACGATCCGGCTTCAATTGTTTTTACTTCCGGAACTACAGGTTTTGCAAAAGGCGTAACCTTATCGCATAAAAATATAATTGCCAATACAAGCGCCGCAATCCGTATTCTGCAGCCTGATGATAATGATGTTTTTATTGATGTTCTGCCTCTGCATCATACCTACCCTACCACATGCTCTTTTATCGCGCCGCTTTCACTTGGAATCCCGACAGTAATTTGTGAAAAAATTGTCGGCAAGGTTGTTGTTGATGACATAAGGGACGGAGGCGTTACATTTCTGATTGCGGTTCCCCTGCTTTACGATAAAGTAATGGCGGCAATTGACAACGGTTATCAGAAACTTTCGCCGCTGCTTCGGGCGCCTTTAAACGCGCTACGAAAAGCTGCGCTTGCGCAGGCAAGAAAGGGAAACCCCGAATTCGGCAGGAAGGTTTTCCGTTTTATCCGAAAAAAAGCGAGCCTTCATTCCATCAAGATAATGGTTGCGGGAGGCGGTCCGTTAAGCATAACAACGGCGGATTTCTTTGATTCCTTCGGCTTTAACATCATTCAGGGTTACGGCATGAGCGAGAACGCACCGCTGATTTCTGTCAATACTCCCCGTCATAAAAGAAACGAATCAGTCGGTCTTCCTGTCAGTTATACTGATGTAAAAATCATTGACGTGACTCCTGACGGTATCGGCGAGATCGCGTGCAAGTCACCTTCAATTATGCTTGGCTATTATGAGAATGACGAAGCGACAAGGGAAGTTATCAATGAAGACGGTTATCTTTTAACAGGCGACCTTGGTTATCGCGATAAAGACGGTTTTATTTATATTGTTGGGCGCAAGAAAAATCTTATTGTCGGTTCCGGCGGGAAAAATATTTATCCCGAAGAAGTTGAATCGCATTTTTCCGCTTCCCGCGTTATCGCTGAAGTCCTGGTTGTCGGTAAAAAAGAATCAGGCGGCGAAATAATTTACGGCGTTATGGTTCCAAATTATGATTTTATTAAGGAAGATTATCCGGGCAAAGAAAATGACGAAGCCTTTATTTATGAACTTATAAAAAAAGAAGTTGAAGCCGCAAACCGTGCGCTTCCTGTTTTCAAAAAAATCGGAGGTTTCACCGTACGCAAAGAGCCGTTTGAAAAAAACGCTCAGCAGAAAATTAGAAGATTTTTGTATACAAAAGAGTATTCGTAGTATAATTCCGCTGTTAAATCTCGTCCCTGTTCGTAACTACCCTGTTGATTAAACCGTAATTCACAGCTTCTACGGCTGTCATCCAGTAATCGCGGTCTGTGTCTTTTTCAACCTGGGAGACAGGGCTACCGGTTTCGTCAGCGATCAGTCGGTTGATCTTTTCGCGGAGTTTTTCAAGTTCCTTGGCGTGTATCTCTATGTCTGTAGCGACACCCCGAATTCCGGAAAGCGGCTGGTGTATCAGGTAATGACTGTTCGGAAGTCCAACCCTTCGCTCCCTGGGAGAAGCGAGCTGAATTATCGCGGCGGCGCTGGCGACAAGTCCCATGCCGATTGTCCAGACTTCAGGTTTTATAAAGCGAATCATGTCAAAGATCGCGTAACCCGCGTCAGCGTCTCCGCCGGGAGAATCAATGAAAATCCGTATAGGGTCTGAGTTTATATCTTCCATCAGCAATAATTGACGAATGGTTTTCTCAGCCAGAACTTTATTTATTTCACCGGAGAGTAAAATAGTGCGGGTTTTAAGCATTTTATTTGCAAAAGGATCGGGATTAAACGCCTTTTCTTCATTGTCATCGCGATCTTCATCATTATCATCAATTAAAATTGGTTTCATTATTTCTCCTCACATAAAAATAATACTGATTATTAAGATTGATAGCAACATCAACCATTTGTATAAATACGCGGAACCCTTTTATTAATATTGCTTGTTATTTCATAGGGAATTGTACCTGTTACCGCTGCCAGCGCTGAGGCGTCCGCAGCGGTGCCGCCGAAAATAACCGCTTCGTCCCACCTTTTTACTTCGCTTTCCGTTCCCAAATCTACGCAGCATTGATCCATGCAGACTCGTCCTGCCAGCGGATAACTTTTACCGCCGATTACGGTTTGCCATTTATTACTTGCAAGGCGCGGAAAGCCGTCAGCATAGCCGACCGGTAAAACCGCAATAAATGTGTCCTGCGAAGCTGTCCATGTTCTGCCGTAAGAAATAGATTCGCTCTTCTTTAATTTTTTTATCAGTACAACAATTGTCCTTAATTCCATCACGCTTTGAATCATTAAAGGTTCGCCGTTCTCTTCTGTTGTTTTATAGCCGTATAGCAGAATCCCTGGTCTTACCATATCAAACCATGTGTCAGGATGTCTTAAAACCGCTCCTGAATTGGCGGCATGAATAATGCCCGGATCGATACCGGCGGATTTGATGGTGTTCAATGCATCTTTGAAACCTGAAAGTTGATGCTGCGTGTAGGCGGTATCCGCGCTATTTTCAGAATCAGAGACGGCAAAGTGAGTGGATGTCCCTTTCAACTCAAGCTTCGGGCAGGAAGAAATGTGCCGCGCAAGGGCAAGAGCTTCTTCCGCCGGGCATCCGAACCGCCCCATTCCCGTGTCAATTTTCATATGAACAGATAGTTTGCTTTTTGCCTGCTTATTCAGGGCGTCCGCATACCATTCATCGGATATAATCGGGGTCAGATCGGATGATATTAACTCCGGTATTTCTTCAGGATGCGGCTGTGAAAAAAGAAGAATTTGCTCTTTTATCCCGCCTTTTCTGAGCTCTGTTCCTTCCCTGACTGTAGCTACGCTAAAGCAGGAAATTCCTGTTTTCAGGGAGGTTTTGGCTATTTCCAGCGCTCCGTGACCATACGCGTCAGCTTTTACCGGTACACAAATGCGTTTTTCATGCCCAATTCGTGTTTTTACAGCGTTAATGTTCCCCAAAAACCGCTCTAAATGAACTATTGCCCATGTCCTCATTTCTTAATATTATCAAAAAACTTCATATTAAAAAAGTTGAATTTTAATTTATTTCCGGATATATTTTATAGGTATATGATTGTGCGTAATCTCATCAAATTCTCGTTACTGGCGGTAGCTGTCGCGTTCTTCTGCGGGTGCGATGATATGGACAGTCTTATAACCTCCGCAGGGACTTACAAGGTAAATGCCAGGGTGAATGGTATGCCCATGGACGAGTGTTCCTTTGTCGGGTTAACTGATAGAATATATCCCTATTTTGAAGAGAATGTTTCAGATGATCCTGATGTTACCGCTCTTATGGTTTATATAAAAAATTCAAACGGAGAGGTCATTGGAAAGAAAGTCCTGTATAGCCTTTATGAAGCCGCGGAAGAAGATGAACTTTTAATTCAGGTAAAAAATCTTGATACTGATTTGCCGTTTTTGCCCGTACAGGGGAGTTTGCCTGTAGGCAGATATACGATGATTTCGCAGGTTATGAGCGGAAAAGATATTCTGCAGAGAAACGAGAAGATATTCTATTACCTTGGCAATACAGTTTTTTCCTATAAAGGCATAAATGTTCATCTGCCCGGTATTACCGATAATAATCAGGTCATTTTAAAAGAAACAGTTATAATGCTGGAAGCTAAACTGGATTTTGAAAGCCGCCTTGATCCTTATGTTATCTGGTATAACGGCAGAAAGAAAATCAGCGAAGGCAAATTTTCCGAGGGTGCGGGATATTTGTTATGGAAAGCTCCGGAAGAAAGCGGTTTTTATACGATACGCGCCGAGGTTTATCCAATAGACAATTATATTGGTCTTACAGGTTATCAGAAGGAAACTTCCATTCTTGTTTCATCAAAAACTACCGCTATGCACCTTGTTACTGAAAATACTGCGCAGCTTGTCAATTGGTATGTCTTTGAAGGCAGTCTTAATGATTCAAAACTGATAACTTCCGCAGACCGTTCCATAAAACCTGCCGGCAAAAATCCCAAATGGCTTTCTTTTGACGGAACATATGGGGTTGCTGCCGGCTCTGAAAATGTTTATACGCTTCCCAGCTCTTCTCTTTCCGGCGAAGAAACTCAAAAATGGCAGATGCTGTTCCGTTTTATGCCGCTTGGCGAAGGTCAGCTCTTTTTTGTACAGTTTGAACCTGATGTATTTATGTATCTGAGCAAAACAGGGTTGAATCTTGTTCTGACATTAACGTCTTCCGATAACAGCGTTTCTCATGTTGTCAGCATTCCGGAAAAAACTTCTTTTATCACAGCGGGCGTAAATTTTTCGTTCTCTTCAGGTCTTTTATCCGCGAGGATCAATGTTCTTGGGGAATCGGTTGAACAGGGTGAACTGGCTGCGGAACCTGTTTCCATTGAAGCCAAGGTTGATAAATTTCAGGTTTCACTTGGCGCAAAAAAGGAAAATGACGCAGAGTCTGCCGTTCAGCCTGCCGTAACCGCCATATGGGATGAGTTTGCGCTTTACAACACTGTGCCGCTGGAAGTTATTAAATCAGAAGTAAAACAGAAAGCTGTTTATGAACCTTCAGAAGCGGATATTGTCTCTTCAAATTAATCATTGTTGATAATGAAAGATGAAATATTTCCTGCGTTTTTGTTCATGATCGTTCCAATACTGCTTTCGTGTACCGGACAGGCTGATACCGTTATTACTCCTGTTCCCGGCGGGAATTATTTAGAACCGGAATTAATCATTATAAGTATTGAAGATATAATTGATACTGAATACGGCAATTCGTATATTTTCCTTCCCGGCTGGATGCGTTCCTTCATTAACGGCGGTATTGAAGAGATTGAAAAATCGGATTCTTTTGCCGGGAAATATGTATTTATGGCGCGTAACGAAGGCGCGAATTTATCAGCGCGGAAATTTTGGGTTTCCAATTTTTCAGAAGTTAATGATTTTTCAATATTAGCTGCAAAAAGGATTGAAAAAAGAATGATATCAGCGGCTTTGCTGTACCCTGATGATGAATACGGCGCTTTCTTTGAGACAATGGTAAAAAACGCGAATAACGTTATTTATTCCGGAGCGGTAAAAGCGGATTCCTGCTGGATTAAATTAATCAACAATAATGAGCCGGACAATGAAATTGATAATTCGGAAATATATGTTTCTTTTCTGTTATTGACAATTGACAGAACTACGATGCAAAGAATTATTTCAGGCATGATTAGCGAAACCATGAATAATGTATCTGTATCGCGTGTCCAGAGGAACAATATAACCCGGCTGCAGCTATCTTTTTTTTCGGGGTTTTAATTCTGTATGACATCTGATAACGGTATTTCCTACGGCGACGATTCTCCTATTGCCGCTTTTTCGACCGCCGTAGGAAACGGCGCTCTGTCTTTAATCCGCTGTTCAGGAAAAGGCTCAATCGAATTAATATCTTCAGTCTTTACTCCCCAAAAAATAAAAGAGGCGTCTGGTAATACCATTATTCACGGCTGGATAATCAACGGCGGTGAAAAAATCGATGAAGTTCTTGTCTCTGTTTTCCGTTCTCCGAAAAGTTATACTGGCGAAGACAGCGTTGATATTTCCTGTCACGGCGGTTTTACAACAGGCAGAGCAGTGCTGAATACGCTTAAATCCGCAGGTTTCCGCGATGCTCTTCCCGGGGAGTTTACCTTCCGCGCCTTCATGAACGGGAAACTCGATCTGACAAAAAGCGAATCGGTCATGGAACTGGTTTCGGCAAAAACAGAGGCAGGCCGCCGTCACGCGCTAACCCGTCTTTCCGGCTCCCTGCTCGAAGAAATAAATGAAATAAAAAAGCTACTTGTTAAAGTTCTTGTCGGCGCAGAAATTTATCTTGATTATTCAGAAGATGAAATCAGCGCAGCTAATGACGAGGAAATTTCAGGGAGGCTTCCCGAAAAAGAATCGGCTCTGCTCGTATTGGAACGGCTGAGAAAATTGTCCGCTTCATGGAAGCTGGAACGTCTTTATCAGGAAGGAGCGACTGTGGTTATAGCAGGATCTCCGAATACGGGCAAATCGAGTCTTTTTAACTGTCTTTTAAAGGAAGATCGTTCCATTGTTGCAGAAACTCCCGGTACTACCCGCGATTGGATAGAGGCATGGATTTCCATCAAGGGGATTCCGGTGCGTCTTGTTGATACCGCCGGTTTGCGTGAAACCGGGGATACCGCGGAGAAAATCGGCATAGAACGCAGCCGCAGCCTGATCGATGAGGCTGATCTTGTTCTGTATCTGCTGAACGGAGATTGTTATCCTCAAAATAGTGTCAAGAACCTTTTTGTCTGGAGTAAATCTGATATTACCCCTCCGCCGCCTGATAATAAGCTAAATCCTGTTTGCGTCAGCGCTAAAACAGGCGAAGGAATTCCCGAACTGGTGGAGTTGATTTCCGGGGTAATTTCCCGGCAGGTTCAGCAAAATACTTATGTGTCAGTTTCTGTTGGAACAGAACGGCAGAAAAAACTTGTCGATGCCGCATGCTCCTATATGGAAGAAGCTCTCGCGCTTTCTGATAATGAACAGCCGCTTGATTTGATTGCTCCGCTTTTACGCGAAGCGGTGAACGCTCTTGGAGAAATTACCGGTGAAATATCAACTTCTGATATTCTGGAAGAAATGTTCAGCCGGTTCTGCGTGGGAAAATGATTTATAAAAAACCTTTAATTGACACAGATTTTTTGATATATTAAGCTTTCAAGGAATGAAAGAAGCTGATGAAATTGGCAAAATAAAAAATTCCGCTCTGCTGCCGGTTCTTGTAATAGTATCATTTTTATTTTTTGTTCTGATCGGAGGAATTGTTTGGGTAGCCGCGAAAAAACCTCTTGTTTTAAAACAAATAATTGAAACCAATATCAGCACTGTTGTTAAAGAAGTGCTGCCTGCTTCTGAATATGTATGCCTTGTTTATAATTACCAGTCAATTACGCAAAGATCATATAATCCGGGAAATCTGATAAACGCCCGCAGTATACTGATTGTGCTTGACGGGACAATTAAACTGGGTTTTGACTGCCAGAACATCAGGGTTCGGCAAAACGGAAATGAGCTGATCCTCAGCATGCCGAATATCAGGATATTGGCTCATGAACAATACCCTGAACGCGCTAAAACTTATGATCTTGCAGGGGGCGGGCTTTTTCCGCGTTCAATCAAGGTACAGGAAATACTTGATTTGCTTGGAGATACAAAACTTGATCAGGAAAAACAGGTTGAAGAAAACGCGGATCTTATGCGGCAGGCAAAAGAATCCGCCGAAGCTTTATTCAAACCTTTGCTTGAGTTAAATCCTTCAGTTAAAGATCGATATTTGATTTCATTTCGATGGCAGTAGATTACGATTGCGTTATTATCGGTGGAGGTCATGCCGGTATAGAAGCGTCTCTTGCTGTTTCAAGGTTTGGTTTTTCTGCGCTCCTTATTACGCAAAACCCCGATAAAATCGGAGCTCTTTCCTGCAATCCCGCAGTCGGCGGACTTTCCAAAGGCAACCTTGTACGTGAAGTTGACGCTCTCGGCGGAGAGATGGCAAAACTTATTGATGCAGCCATGATTCAATACAGGGTGCTCAACCGTTCAAGAGGTCCTGCCGTACAGGCGCCGAGAGCGCAGGCTGATAAACACGCTTATCAGGCGGCGGCAAGATCTGTTCTTGAAAAACAGAAAAACCTGACGATTTTTATGGATACAGTAATTGACCTGATAGTTGACGGTGATGCCGCCGCTTCTTCTCCTGCGAAAATTGCGGGAGTTATAACGCAGAGGGGACATAAAATAACAGCGCGTACTGTAGTTCTCTGCGCCGGCACTTTCATGGAAGGAAAAGTTTTTATCGGCGAATATGACGCTCCAAACGGGCGGCTGGGAGAAGAAGCGGCGGCGGGACTGGGTTCTTCCCTGAGGCGGCTTGGCTTTCAGACAGGGAGACTGAAGACCGGAACGCCTGCGCGTATTGACGGCAGCTCGATAAACTACTCTGCGATGGAAAGACAGGACGGCGATGAAATGCGTCCGTTCTCGTTCTGTTCGGATACTCTTGTACAAAGAAATTCCGTTCCCTGCTGGATTACCTACACAAATGAAAGGACGCATGAAATAATCAGGGCGAATATTCACCGCTCTCCCCTGTACGGCGGAAAAATTACAGGAACCGGAGCGCGGTACTGTCCTTCCATTGAGGATAAAGTCGTCCGTTTTCCCCAGAGGGACAGACATCACATATTTATTGAACCGGAAGGGCTTTCTACAAACGAAATGTACATGAATGGAGCCTCCAGTTCCCTGCCTGAAGACGTTCAATGCGATTTTATCCGCAGTATTCCCGGTCTTGAACAGGCGCGCATTGTCCGTCCTGCCTATGCTGTGGAGTACGATTATATCGATCCCCTTGATCTTTTTCCGTCGCTTGAATCAAAACGTCTTGGCGGTTTTTTTTCGGCAGGACAGACTAATGGAAGCTCCGGTTATGAAGAAGCCGCCGCTCAGGGGATAATCGCCGGTATCAATGCCGCGATGAAAATGAGCGACCGCCTGCCTCTTCTTCTCTCCCGCGCGGATGCTTACATCGGCGTTCTAATTGATGATCTTACAACACTGGGAACCAAAGAGCCTTACCGCATGTTTACAAGCCGCGCGGAACACCGGCTCGTTCTGCGCCACGATACCGCCGATGCAAGGCTTACTCCAAAAGGCAGAGATGCCGGCCTTATTGATGACAGCCGGTGGGAACGCTTTCTTGAAAAAACAAGGATGCTTGACGAAATCAAGGAATTATTTTTCCGCAGCAGGAATGATACGGAAATTTCAAGTTATCCGGCAGAACTTGTTGAATGCGCGGCGCTTGATTTTAAATATACAGGCTATATTGAAAAGGAAAAACGTTTCATTGCTAAGACAGCGAAAATGGATGCCATCAAACTCGATCCTCAAATGGATTATTCCGCACTTAACGGACTGTCAACTGAAGCAAGGGAAAAACTTCAAACTGTCAAACCTATGAATATCGGACAGGCTGCGAGGATACCGGGCGTTCGTCAGGGAGATATCGCTGTACTGATGATATTGGCACAGAAAAAATAATCAAGAGCTTCTCCAAATTCAAATTTTGAAAAAGCTCCTGGTTTTTATTTTGCAAGTCCTGAAAGAACTGCTTTAAATAATGCAGTCTTTGTATCTTTTTCCAGAACCTTGTCCAGAGCTTTTACCGCTGTTCCTGATCCTGCGAAGTTAACTCCGAATTTACCGGCTAGTGTACTTCCCAATTCCGTCGCCATTCCGGTCAGACCTTTTTCATCTTTTGCGGTTTTTCCCAGACCGGTAGCCATTTTTGCAATTGAAACAAGGCTCGCTCCTGTGCCTGAACCGCCCATGATTGCCGCCGCCAATCCGGCGATACCTTCAGTTGCGCTTGCGGCTTTTCCTGTCGCTTTACCGGAGGAAGTAATTAACGATCCTGCCAGCTCTGCCAGTTTCCCAATATTGGAACTGTTAAGCAGTCCCGATTTTGTTGCTACGGACGCGATTGTTCCCAACAGGTTTCCGCCTGCTCCGGCTTTATTGCCTAATAGAGCCGGAATAATTGCAGCCAGATCCAATCCCGGAATCGCTCCGCTTTTTGCTACCTTCTCTCCTGACAAACCTGCGGCTGCCGCCGCAATCCCCGACAAAATGCTTATTGCTGATGAAGCCATTTTTTCCTCCTGTGTTTTAAAATTGATTGTATTATGAAAAATGAAATTCATCAAATGTTTTTTATATATTTTTATTGTTAATTTTATTTATAAAGTATATACTTGAATTAAATTTAATCTTTAAGGAGTATATCATGGCTGGAAAATTTACCGTATATAAGGATAAAGCGGGTAAATTTCGTTTTAACTTAAAAGCCGGCAATGGCGAAATTATTGCAACCGGCGAAAGTTATCCCGATAAAAAATCATGTTTAAAAGGAATCGCTTCAATTCAAAAGAACGCTCCTACAGCGGCGATAGTTGACATATCAACTGAAGAAGCCGCCGCCAAAGCTGCTAAACCAAAAAAAGCAGCAAAACCCAAAGCGGCAAAACCTAAAGCAGCAGAAACCCCAAAGACCTGATGAGCAGCAGAGGTCTGTTTATAATGCGGACACATTGTAGACAGACTTCCATAAAACCCGCATTTTCGCGGCTTTTAGGCGGGAAAATGCGAAGTTTGCCCATAACCTAACCGACTTTATGGACATAACATTAATTAATCCTGTCAAAACCAATTGAAAATCCAATGTAGTTTATTAATCAAAATTTTTATACACTTAATTAATGATTAAGCTTGCCGCTTTTTTGGGTAATCCCGGAAAAAAATATGCAAATACAAGACATAACGCAGGACGCATGCTTGCGGAAGCTTTGCCTTTTTATCCGTCTATACATTGGCAGAAAAAATTCAAAGGTCTTTACGCGGTTCATGAAAACATTCAATTAATTATTCCTGAGAATTATATGAACTTATCAGGAGAATCGGTTTTTGCCGCAGCTTCATTTTTAAAAATTGATATAAAAGAAATAATTGTAATTCATGATGAACTGGAACTGCCTCCCGGAATAATTTCATTAAAATATTCCGGAGGGCTTGGCGGACATAACGGTCTTCGTTCCATGAAAAAGTGTTTTGGAAGCGCAGACTTCTGGCGTCTTCGAATCGGTATCGGCCGGCCGGACAAACGGCTGCCGGGTGAAGGCGGACCTCCGGGAAGCGGAGAAGGTATTATTGACTGGGTGCTTACGGATTTTTTGAAAACGGAGCAGGAGCTGCTTTCCTTGACGCTTCATACCGCAGCAGATCTGCTAACGCAAACTTTTATTAATGAACCTGATACATTGCTCAGTGAATGGAAAAAAAAGAAAATTTCTCTTCCTGAAATACAGGAGGAAAATTTTTGAATCCAAGCAGCGCTTTTCAGGCTTTATATGAAACTATTGTAAAGCTGCGTTCTCCTGACGGCTGCAAATGGGACAGGGAACAAACTCCTTCGACATTGCGCGGAGACCTTGTTGAAGAAACATATGAATGTCTTGAAGCGATTGATGAAAACGATCCCGATCATATCGCCGAAGAACTGGGTGATTTATTCCTGCTTGCGGCAATGATCAGTTACATGCATGAACAGGAAGGAAAATTTTCCGTCGCGGATGTCCTTACGAAAGTAAATGAAAAATTGATACGCCGTCATCCTCATGTGTTCGGAGAAGTAAAAGTAAAAGACTCTGATGAGATTCTGCAAAATTGGGCAAGGATTAAGGTTGAGCAGGAAGGACGAAAACCCAAAGACTCAATTCTTGATGAGGTTAGCAGCGGGCTTCCTCCCATGGATCGCGCTTGCAAACTCCAGAAAAAGGCAGCAAAAGCGGGTTTTGACTGGTCTGACATGGACGGGGTAATTGAAAAAATAATTGAAGAAATTGATGAAGTTAAAGACGCCTACGGGCAAAATTCGGGTATACTTGAAGAAGAGCTTGGAGATTTGCTTTTTTCGGCTATCAATCTGTGCCGTTTTTTAAAGGTAGAACCTTCTACAGCTCTCCGCCGCACCAACGTAAAATTTTCGGAGCGTTTTAAATATGTTGAAAAAAAGATGAAAGAAACAGGCAAGGATATGAAAAAGGAAAATATTGATACGATGGAAAAATTTTGGAACGAAGCAAAGGAGTAGTAAATGCCAGTAACACGCAGTGTAACCAGAAAATTCGGTATTCTAACAGCCGGCGGCGATTGTCCCGGTCTGAATGCGGCTATTCGCGGAGTATGCCGCGCCGCCCATGACCGTTACGGCATGGAAATTGTTGGTATAGCCAACGGTTTTCGCGGGTTAATTAATGAAGATACAAAACTGCTTAAACCTGAGGATTTTTCAGGAATACTGACGCTCGGCGGAACCATACTCGGTTCAAGCAGGGAAAAGCCTTTCGGTCCTACAGACAAGGAATTTGTCGCCAGCGAAAAGGTTTCAGCTATTGAGGAAACATACTCAAAATTGGGGCTTGACTGCCTTGTTGTACTCGGCGGAAACGGAACAAACACAACCGGCTACAAATTTGCGCGCGAAGGTCTTAATGTAATCGGGCTTCCGAAAACAATTGATAATGACATAGTCGGTACAGACAGAACATTCGGCTTTCACTCAGCTTTATCTATCGGTACGGAAGCCATTGACAGACTTCACTCCACTGCGCAAAGCCACAGCCGTGTTATCGTTATTGAACTGATGGGGAATAAAGCCGGATGGCTCGCTCTTTACGCAGGGGTTGCAGGCGGCGGCGATGTTGTCTTAATTCCGGAGATGCCCTATGACATAAAAATTATAGGCGAGCACCTTGAAAAGCGGGCAAAATCGGGAAAAACTTTCTCTGTTGTCGTTGTCGCCGAAGGCTCCATGTCCGTAAGAGAAGCGGCAATGGATAAAAAGGACAGAAAAAAATACCGCAGTGAAAACGGTCCTTCTGTCGCGTACCGTGTTGCGCGCGAGATTCATGATGAAACAGGCATGGAAACCCGCGCTACTGTTTTAGGTTATATGCAGCGCGGCGGCATTCCAAGCGCTTCTGACCGTGTCCTTGCGACAAGCCTCGGAACGGCGGCGGTGGAGCTTCTTGCAAAGGGAAATTACGGCAGAATGGTTTGCCTTACAGGCAATAGTATTGATTCAGTTGATCTAAGCGTCCCCGAAGGCAAAGTGAATAATGTTCCGCCTGGTCATTATATGATCGATACCGCCAGAGCTGTCGGTACATGTATGGGCGCCGATTAAAATAATTTTTTTTTAATTGACAAAATATATGTACAGGATATAGCATACTTGTAGGTAATTAAGATCGGAATTTCCCCTGTTTTGGGAATAACCGGCTTTTATTTAATTTTGGAGTCTTAAGGAGGACTTTATGAGGAGAATTCTTTTAGTTATTGCGGGTATAGTTATTATATCCTCAATGGTGTTTACAAGCTGTGGCAAAGGCGGAGGTTCAAGAGGCGATCCAAATTATCCGATTAATATTACGATCTTCCATGAAACAGGAAACCACCCGCAGCCTGCCGCCAATAATCCGATTTACCAGTACATAAAAGACAAGTTGAATGTTACTTTCACATGGGACATTCTTGTCGGTGATATCGCCCAAAGACGCGGTACAATGATCGCCGGCGGCGATTATCCCGATATCATGGAATTAAGAGGAAACGAATGGATCGATGCCGGAGCTTTAATTCCTTTGGAAGATTTAATTGCCCAACATGGTCCCAATATCAGAAAACATTACAACAGCATCTGGGATCAAATGAAATCAGCCGATGGTCATACCTATTACCTCGTCAATTTCGGCGTATTCCAGGGTATTGATCACAGTCCTAACTACGATCAGGCAGCTTTCTGGATTCAGAAAGATATCCTTGCGAAAGCAGGTTATCCGAAAGTAGTTACATTAGATGATTTCTTTGGTCTGATCGAGAGTTACTACAGGGCAAATCCGACAATTAACGGTCAGCCGACAATTCCTTTCCTTTCCCCTGTTTCTGACTGGCGCGCATTTGAGCTTTGGAATCCGCCGAACTTCCTCTTTGGCAATCCCAATGACGGAAACGGTGTTGTTGACCCCGCTACTTATGAGTACAAGACATTCTTTACAATGGATATTTCAAAACGCTGGTTCCAGTATTTCAACAGGCTTAACCAGAGAGGCTTAGTTGACAGAACAATGTTCACCGATAACCACGATCAGTACTCAGCGAAAATCTCTTCCGGCCGCGTATTAGGGCAAGCCGTTCAGGGCTGGCAGTTTATGTATTCGGCAGATATGGCAAACCGCGACCGCGGTGAAAACAATCGCACCATGGCGCCTCTCCCGGTCGTATTTGATTCCAGCGTCAGACCATGGTGGCGCAACGTAACAATTCCCAACCTTCTTCGCGGTATGGGTATCAGTGTAAGCGCGAAAGACCCTGTAAGAATTATCCGTTTTATCAACGCTCTTCTTGAAGAAGATGTTCAGAAAACAATAAACTGGGGTATTGAAGGTCAGCACTGGCAGTATGGTTCCAACGGCGTTCCGTATCGTACACAGGCGCAGAGGGATAACTGGCAGAATGATAACTGGCAGACATTAAACCGCGGAAGATTAATGGACGATATTTTCCCCAAAATCCAGGGTTCATTCTCTGACGGATATCCCAGTGATTTAGGTTTTATGCTGTCTGAAAGAGAAGCCACCTTGCTTCCTGAAGATGTAGCGTTATATAAAGCGTATGGCGTTGAAAGCACAAACGCATTAATGGACAAAAGTCCGCGTCCTAATAATCCGTGGTTCCCGACATGGAATATGCCGACTCCTCCCGACGGATCAGCAGCCCAGATCGCGCTTGCCCGCATGGAAGAGACTATGAAAAGAGCTCTGCCTGCTATGATTCTTGCGCCGCCGTCAGACTTTGAAAGACTGTGGAACGCGTATGTACAGGAAATGACAGTTACAAACCGTACCGCTGATTATGAAGCGTATATGCAGCAGCAGCTTGACCTGCGTCTGAACAGCATGGGTATAACAACACCTCGCAGATAACTGAATAATTTTTAAAAACGGGGGCGAAACGCCTCCGTTTTTTTTATCAGGCGGTAGATAATGAATACAACTTCAACTTTCATCATCTTTTTAGTTATGTCATTGGTGATGGGAGTTATAATTTTACTTTTTTATTACAAAAAGAAAAATTTCTTTGTAAATTTAAGCCGGCAGCGGCAGCTTCTCTATATGAGCCTGCCAGTTATACTATATATAATACTTTTTACCTATGTCCCCCTTTGGGGTTGGACTATGGGTTTTCAGTATTACAGACCCCAGAGATCATTTTCCGCCCAGCAATGGGTCGGGCTTCACTGGTTTAAATTTTTATTTGAAGATCCGGTATTCCTAAGAACCATACGGAATACTATCGCCATGAGCTTCATTAATACCACTCTTGGATTTGTTACAGCCATAAGTTTAGCTCTTCTGCTAAACGAAGTCAGAAAAATTCTTTTTAAACGGTTTATTCAAACGATTTCCTATCTGCCGCACTTCCTTTCTATGGTTATTGTAACTGGGCTGGTTTCGGCTATGCTTTCCACTGACTCAGGAGCTATAAACAGCGCGTTCATGGCTGTCGGCTTTATTAAAGAGCCTGTATTATGGCTTGCCGAGCCGAAATATTTTTGGGGAATTATCGGCGTAACGTATGTCTGGAAAGAAGTCGGCTGGAATACAATTATTTATCTTGCAGCGATGGCAGGCGTTGATCCCAATCTGTACGAAGCGGCGGAAATTGACGGGTGTAACCGCTATCAAAAAATGTGGCGCATAACCCTTCCCAGTATAAAACCTACAATTATCATTTTGTTAATAATGAGTATAGGCCGCATTCTTGACGCGGGTTTTGAAATGCAGTACCTGCTGCGTAACGGGCTTGTTTCGGAGGTATCCGATACCATCGATGTGTATGTTCTTATCTTCGGTCTTAACAGGTCTAATTTCTCTCTTGCTACAGCCGCCGGCATGTTTAAAAATGTGGTTAATATCACTCTGATATTTATCGCAAATGAGATTGCCAAGAGAGCGGGCGAGGAGCGTTTAATATGATCAGGATCAAGCAATATACATTATCCAGAATCGAGAATACTGTTTTTCACACTGTTAATACGGCATTTCTGCTTTTTATCGCTTTTCTTACGCTGTACCCTTTCTGGAATACCATAATGATATCCTTAAACGACGCGACGGATTCTATGCGGGGCGGCGTTACTTTTTTTCCCAGAAAATTTTCTCTTTTTAATTATCAAGTAATTTTCCAGACAGGGGCCATTCCGCGGGCTTTCTTTGTTTCTGTTGCAAGAACTGTAATAAATCTTTTTTCAAGCGTGTTTTTTACGGCAATGCTGGCGTACGCTCTTTCCAGAAAAGAATTTGTTTTACGGAAACCCTTTACATTCATCATTATTCTTTCCATGTATGTAAACGCGGGATTGATTCCTTCTTATTTTTTAATCCGCAGTCTTGGCATGATTAATACTTTTTGGGTTTATGTAATACCCGGAATTGTAAACGCTTTTAATTTTGTCGTTATGCGAACATATATGGCTTCAATTCCCGAGAGCATTATTGAATCAGCTCGAATAGACGGATACGGAGATTTTTATATATTTGTCCGTATTATTCTGCCTTTGTGCCTTCCAGTCCTTGCGACAATAGGACTCTTTGTCGCGGTCGGTTCATGGAACGCGTGGTTTGACACGATGATTTATAACTCAGGAAGAGTGAATCTGCATACGCTTCAATATAAGTTGATGGAATATCTGCAATCCAGTCAGGCTCAGGGGCGCAGCGCGGGAGACGCGGGAGCCATGGGTCTGGCGGCCCAGGCGGGCGCGGTGTCAGCCAGGGTAACGCCGATGAGCATACGCGCCGCGATTACCGTTGTAGCGGCATTACCGATTTTGCTTGTATACCCGTTTATGCAGCGTTATTTCGTTGTCGGTCTTAATGTCGGCGGCGTAAAGGAATAATTTTTAACTTTTTAACCCTTCTTTTAATTTAAAAGAAGGGCAGTTCGCTCCGGTCGCGCGGTAAACTTCAGCAGAAGGAAGATTCGCGCACTTAATGGAAAAAATATCGCAAGCTCTCGGGAAAACAGGATCCCACGTTACCTTAAAAAAGGCGCATTTCAGACAATTCGGCGGTCTGGACGGGGCGGTAATCCCATTATAAAACATATCTCCCATACTGAAAATATACATATTTGCTTTGGAGTTGTCGATAATGAGGCAGAGGGGTATGCTTTGCTAAGTCTGGCTGGTTTTAAGTCGAAATTTAACAATGATCAATATTTTAAACTCCGCGTTATTGTCATTCTGATAGCGGCGGTTATGGGTATTTGCAGCGTATTCATGTTTATCTCCCTTATCGGCATTTTATTCGGAATAAGGATTTTCACGTTTGTTCAGGGAAGTTTTTTTGCCCGTTCTTTTGGGATTCTTTCCCTCATTATTCCTGTTTATACGGGGTATGCGGCTTTTATTCTAATTGATCCGAAGTGGCGCCCCGATCGAATTTTTTTTCTGGGTTTCTGTATTTTCCCTTTTATGACTTTGGTTTTTGGGTTTTCTTTTATCCGTGATTTTGAGATTAGATCCCTGCAGTCCGCTTTTCTAAATTTTACAGGCAAGACCGGTTTCAGTCTTATGATAATTTCAATTACGGTATTGGAGATATTTCTTTTGCAGGTATTGAGAAATTTTCTTTTTCTGAAAGAAAGCAATGAATACCCTGCGGCAGTCCGCCGCCAAAAATCCAATATTATTCCGCTCTTGCTTCCTTCTCCTTCTTCGCTGAAGAGGGAAGAGCAGATCAGAGAGATCACCAGATTTAATTACGATACAAAGGAAAAAAATTCTTTTCCGGAAATTGAACCCATTGATGATATTTATGAACCTGTTGAATTAAAGACAGATGACGAAAGTCATGCCGATGATACTGACGCTGTTATTAAAGCCTTGGAGGAAGCGGAAGCCGCTGCCGCAGTTCATGCCGAGCAGGTACGTAAAAAAAACTCGAAGGAAAACAGCGTTAAATATAAAAAATACAGAATCCCTGTTGATATACTCAATGAATATCCCGACGGCGAATATTGGGTTATTGATCAGGCGACGCGGGATGCGGCAATGGCGCTTAAGGAAACCCTTGAAGAATTTAAAATTCAGGCTGAAGTTACCGGCATCAGAAAAGGACCTGTCATTACCATGTTTGAAATTCTCCCCGCTCCGGGTGTCAAGCTTTCAAGGATCGTCGGTCTTCAGGACAATATCGCTCTCCGCCTTGCCGCTTCTTCGGTGCGGATTGTCGCGCCAATTCCGGGGAAGCATGCTGTCGGTATCGAAGTCCCGAACGCAAAACGCAATATTGTTTCTTTCAAGGAAATCATAGAAGGCGAGCTTGCGCAGACCGAGAAAAAAATGGAAATCCCTGTTGTTATGGGAAAAGACATTACCGGTGAAGCGCAGACTGTCGATCTTGTTCAGATGCCGCACCTTCTAATCGCCGGAGCTACAGGTTCGGGAAAATCAGTCTGTGTCAATTCGATAATACTTTCGATACTATATCAGCTTCAGCCGAAGGATTGCAGGCTCATGCTTATCGATCCAAAAATTGTAGAGTTAAAACTTTACAATGACATTCCCCATTTATTAACGCCTGTCATCACCGAGCCGAAAAAAGCGTTTCAGGCTCTTCAATACTGCATCTACGAAATGGAACGGCGCTATGCCTGTCTTGATTCTGTCGGCGTGCGCGATATTCGCAGCTACAACAAACGTATTAAAGAAAAAAATATCGCCGCCGAACACATGCCCTATATTGTCGTGGTAATTGACGAATTTGCAGACCTTATGACAACGGCAGGTAAAGAACTTGAATCCACTGTCGCAAGGTTAGCCGCGATGAGCCGCGCTGTCGGAATTCATCTTGTGCTTGCTACCCAGCGTCCTTCGATTGACGTTATCACAGGGCTAATCAAGGCAAATATTCCAAGCCGCATCGCTTTCATGGTAGCGAGCAAGACTGACAGCCGCATCATTATCGACATGGTCGGCGCGGAAAAACTTCTGGGACGCGGCGATATGCTTTACGCCGGCGTTGTCGATCCCTTCCCGATCCGCATGCAGGGCGCGTTTATTTCCGAAGAAGAAGTGGAAGCGGTTGTTGAATATGTAAAAACCCTCGGCAAGCCCGATTATATTGATGATGAGATTTTCTTTGAAGAAGAAGACGATAACGGCGGCGCCTCCCTGTTTTCTGACGGCGATGATCCGCTTTATGAAAAAGCGCTTGAGATTGTTTACCAGCAGGGAAAAGCCAGCGCGAGTTACATCCAGCGCCGCCTGAAAATCGGTTTTAACCGCGCCGCCCGCCTTGTTGACGAAATGGAGCAGCGCGGAGTTGTCGGCGGCGCCAACGGAAGCAAGCCCCGCGAACTGCTGCGGGGCGCGTAGAGAGCTTTTGCAGGTTTCTTCTCAATATTAACAAATTTTATTATAACGGTTACTTGTCAGTTTGAATAAAAACCCCGTCCCATTCTTTTGGCGGCGGATTTTTTCTGTACAGTAGACAGCGTTCCCTCATAAGTTTTCCGGGCATATCATTCATGCGGTATTTTATTACAGTGTTAAAATATTTTAGCGCTTCAGTCCAGTTCTGCTCAAAATAATATTTTAAACCTGTTTCGTAATATTCATTAATTTTCTTTTCTTTTTTATTAATTCCTTCTTTAACGGAAACGAGCTCATAAATTTTCATTCCCTGATACCGTCCCAGAAGAAACACCCGATCCAGCAAGCGGAATTCAAAATCCGCCTGACACTTTTTAAAAACATTTTCGCTGATTATGATTTCTGTTCCATAAACTTTATTTATTCCTTCGATCCTGCTTGATACATTTACCGTATCGCCAACGACTGTATAATTAAGCCTCTCTTTATAACCCAGATTTCCGACAAGCGCATTTCCGGTATGAATACCGATGCGTGTAAGGAACGGAACTTTTCCCAAATTATCCCAGTGGCTGAAAAGAGCGCGCAGATTGCTTTGTATTGTAAGCGCGGAATGGCAGGCTTTTTGCGCGTGATCTTCCATCGGTAAAGGCGCGCCCCAGAAAGCCATGACAGAATCTCCTATATATTTATCGATTGTTCCCTTGTTTGCTAGAATATTTTTAGAAACGCTTTCAAAATATATGCAGAGGTCCTGAATGAGTTTTTCAGGCTCCATTTTTTCCACGATGGAAGTAAACTTTGAAATATCACTGAAAAAAACCGTCAGCTCCTGCTGCTTGCCGCCTAAATCAGGCTTTATGTTCTGGTTAATTAACTGAACTACAAGGTCTGAGGGAACATACCTCTTAAAATTTTTAAACAGGCTGCTTTCTTCATGAACAAGAATTCCGTAAATTACAATTACTATCAGAAAAAATGCGTACGGCGAAAACCAAAACAAGGGAAACGCCGCCGCTGTTAGAAGCATCATATCACGCAGACTTGCGGCGATAACCGATAATGTTGTAATCAACAGTAAAAAATTTACAATATTTCTTTTTTTAATGACTGAAATAATCAGAATGACAAGGCTGCCAAGCAATACAGGAATAAAATAAATATTGGTCATTACGCCAAACGCGGCGTTTATTGAATATTTGTCATTCTGAATAAAAGGATATCCGGCGCACACAACGCTGTAAATGACAAGCGCGGAAAAAATATATTTTTTTTGCTTAACAAGAAATCCTGTCGATTCAATAATATACATCAGATAAAAACCAAGAGCGAGGAGCTGAAAACTGCGCGTCAGCTTTACAAGAAAGGTATAATTTTTTGAATCAAAGGCGTACCCGATATTGGAGTAAGCCAGAGCGAAAGACAGTGAAAAAAATGCGAAGATTAAATATTTTGCATCCTTGCAGCCTCTGGAAACAAATGAGCCGAAATGATAAAAGGCGACAAGGATTGCCAGAAACTGCGCCGCGATTATAAGATACTTGTTAAACAGGTTTTTTAAAAACACTTTTGCTTCATTGTCTTTATATTCTGCGATTGAAATTTCCGGCAGGGAATTGGTTTCAAATTGGGGAAAAACCTCGATAATTAATTTATTCCCCGCTTTCGCAGTTTCAAGCGGAACATGCGTTACGCCGGTTTCTCCAGTGGAATACACGCCTTCTATTTCCGGTCTTAGCCCTTTCTTGTATACAATAGTGTCATTTATGCTGATTACAACAGGCATATCGAAAATGTCGACATAAAGAGATAAATTTTTATCCCTGAAATATTCAGGTATTGTAAAATAGGTTTTAAACACATGATAATTTCCGCCGACAGCGTTATTTACAAGCATTTCCCTGTTATATGGTTTAAATACGTCCGCCTCAAAATTGCTTTTAAGCAGTTTTTCCCTGTCAGCTCCCGTACCTGAGAATATTTGAAAATTTTCCGGGTATATCCTGTTCGCGCCGCTGTTGCAGGAAGTTAAAACAAATACGCATACAAGCGGGAAAATAAATAAAATGCCGATTTTAATTTTCATAAAGCGGTATTGTTAATAATATCATGGTTTTTTTAACTGTGCGCAGCGATTTCGATAAATGAAGCTGTCACCCTAGCATGCATAAGAGGTAGTGGCGACAAAACGATGACCTATGTTGTCTACCATTTGTTTACAAATGTATATTTTTCTTACATAAAGTCAATTTTATTCTTTTATTTGCGTTAATGTTAATTTTTTTCTGTTATCCACAACCGCTTTGTATATTACTGTATTTGCTGCCGGTACGCCTTCTTCCCAAACCCTCAGATACGAAAAATGAAGCTCTGTTTCACCCTCGGAGACAGCCTTGAAAGAAAAGACAAATTTTCCTGGCGAACCAGCCGTCATTCCGTCATTATTTGCGTTTAAGAATTCGCTGGAAACTTCCCGAATTATACCTTCCCTGGATATGTTATAAACCCACTTGTAACCGGTTGTCGGATTTCCATCAAGTTCAATCATTTTACTCCCCTGTATCCCGGAACATCCAAAAAGTAAAAAAACAGTTATTATTAAATAGTAAGCCATTTGTAATAATTATATGTGTTTCCAGCCTTCAAATGTACGATTATCCTGAATTGTAGTTTGAGGCATTAAATTTGGTTGAATCATGTCCGGGGGAGAATTACCCTGAATTTGCGGGTTTATGGTTTGTTTATCCAGTTTACCTTCAGACAAAAAAATATCTTTTCCTTTTAACATACTCTCAACAATTACCCTATGACACGAGTATTTATATGAATTACAACCAGCCAATAAAAATTGAGGTTCAAAAGATAAATCCAGTTCCATCTCTGATTTTAAATCATTGAATATAATATTTATAATATTTTGAAACTTTTCATTTGGTTTTTCTATGTTTAAACCCAATTCTTCTTTTGCTTCACGGCGGTAAATTGTATAATCATGACAGCCCGAATCTTTACATAAAAATTTAATAATATCTTCATGTTTTGTTATATCAATATTTTGATATATTAATAATTTTTTTGCGAGCATTTGTATCAGTACCCGTGTCTTTTGAACCTGTCCCAGAACTATTGGGTCAACCTTATTGGATAAAATATCGAAAATTTTCGACAAAGCATTTTGATCACTGATACCCATTTCTGTTTTGGCCATTTCGATGTATCCGTTAATAAACTCAACGCTGACTGGTAAATTTCTTTGCTGCCCGTCAATTGTTACAACAGGATTCATTGGTCCATTTACACTGGGATCAATGGGAGATAATGAAGCTTGCCTTGTCATTACTATTCTGTCTGAACCAAGACAGATAAGCGTTCCTGCACTGTGGCAATGAAAGGGTATAATTACTTCAAAATCATTGCAATAATTACGTATTAAATTAACTAAACTCCAGGCAACAACAATTTCACCCCCGCGGGTATATAGTATTAATGATATTTTTTCGGTATCTCCAATTGCTTCAAGGTGATTTACAAAAATAGGCAGAATATCAGAGGCAATGCATGCTTCCATATTTCTGCGATCGCTTGTTGCACATACAATAACTTTTGAATTCCGGAATTTTTCCAAAGATGTATAAATATTTTTTCGATTTACAGACATTTTTCCTCCATGTACCATGTTTAAAAATTATATAACACATTATTGTATGAAATCAAGGATTTTACAGTATCTTTTAATTTCCGGTTTATGATGTAAATTACCCGAAATGATAATGCTTTTTACTGTGTAATTGACATTTACGAAATCCGAACTGCGCGAACAAGAGGTTAGCCGCCGCCGTTGTTATGTGACATATTATATAATTAAATAATTATACCAACATTAGATTCTGGAAATAATGCTGCGGAAAACCAATTAAGTTCATTTGTTTCCAGCCATTTTTTAGCAACAAAACACACTCTAAAACAAGGATAGGTTCCTGGCTAATAATCGTTAATTAATAAATCCTTTTTTTCCATAATAGCAAAAAGCGTGACAGTCACCATATATTGACATATACGATATAGCATCGTATATTTAATCGTATGAAAGTAACGGCAATAATATCTGACGAATTGGTAAACAATGTAAAGGCTTATACCCGAAGTTCCACGATCACTGAGGCGATAACAATCGCTTTAAAAGACTGGATAGATATTTATAACATTAAGGAACTAAATAAAAAAATAAGGGAAAATCCCATAAAAATTGAAAATGGTCAAAATATCAGGGAAATAAACAGAAATTTATGAACCTCAACTGGCTGAAACAAAATTAAAGGAAGTTTTCCTCTTGATAATACTTGATACATCAATTTGGATTGAATTTCTAAAAAACAATCAAAACTATTTTCCAAAAATTTGCAAATTATTGGAATGCGGAGAAATTTTGGCTGTTGAATGCGTTTTCGGGGAATTATTACAAGGCGTTAAAAATATGAAAGAAGAAGAAATTATATTAAAATATTGGGAACATCTGCCAAAGAAAAAATACAGAGATATTATTGTTAAAGCCGGCGTATACTCAAAAAATAATAAATTATTGGATCATGGCGTTGGTTTAATTGATTCAATAATAATAATGCATGGAATAAAAAGTAAATCTAAAATATGGACGCTGGATCAAAATTTATTAAAAATATTACCGGGAGAATTGAATTATGAGGACAGGTAATATAAAACGGTTCAGTTTCTGCCACTATCCAATAACCGTCAATTCCGTTATCATTAAATTATGAGTTCTCCTGTTAAACAATCAATTGAGCTGTTAATTAACAATATCCAGCGTCTTATTTCCGTAGATACTAAAAAACTTGAATATATTATAGCTGCGCAGATAGCGGGAGGTCATGTAATCCTTGCCGATTCGCACGGGGTCGGCAAAACTTCGCTTGCAAGGGCGCTGGCTCAGTCCATCCGATGGGAGGATACGGCGGGCAAATCCCGCAAATCGGGTGACAGCGAAACTGTAATGGACGGGTTCAGCCGCATCCAGTGCACTGTCGATCTTCTTCCTCAGGATATTCTCGGCTATAACCGTTTTTTAAGTTCGTCCAGCGAAGTGTTTTTTAACAAGGGGCCGATCTTCGCGCACTTTGTGTTATGTGACGAGATTAACCTGCTTACGCCGAAAACGCAGGGGAGTTTTTTCCAGGTTATGGAAGAGCAGAGCGTCACCATCGAAGGTAAGTCGTACCGTCTACAGGATCCGTTTTTTATAATCGCTACCATGAATTTAAAAGGCGTTCACCTTTTCCCGCTTCCTGTGCCTCAGCTTGACCGTTTTATGATACGCCTTTCTCTTGGTTATCCTGACGAGGCTGCTGAAACGGAAATCATCAACAGACACGGAAAAATCGACGCATGGGACAATTTCCAGAGCGTGATCGGCAGCGCGGATTTAATCAAATGGAAAAAACAGGTTGATGAAATTCAAATGCATCCTGATGTTACAGCCTACCTTGTAAACTGCGTAAGGCAGACCAGAATCCACGGTGATATTGAGATTCCGGCAAGCCCCAGAGCCGGCGTCCGCATTTCGCGTCTTGCCCGCTCTCTCGCTCTCTGCCGCGGTATGGACTATGTTCCAATTGATATAATAAAAGAAGTTTTTATTCACGCGATGGCTCACCGTATTGTCACCCGCGATCCTTCCATACCGCCGGAAACGGTATTGCAAAATATTCTGGACTCGGTCCCCGTTGAGCCGAAACGGAATCAATAATGGCGAAACCCTGTTTCCGGCTGTTCTTAACGCCAGCAGGGCTAGCTGTTCTGGTTGTTGCCCTTGTCATTTTAGTTCGATCATTATTGGCGCGTAACGCTTATGAAATAGTAATTTCCGGCGCCGCTTTGCTTTTTCTCCTTGTTACGGGCATCACCGGCGCATGGAAATCATACAAGTTAAAATTGATGGAAACAGGATGGAAACTTCCGTTTCCAATGAGCGCCCGCGCAGGCGAAAAAACCCTGATTTCCTGTCCTGCAGAAAATCTGCCTGTTTTCTTTCGTCTTCATTTCTCCATCCGCGGTTTGTTTTATCCGTCAGGTTTTTCAGCTCACAATTCCGCCCGAAGGCTTTTTTTCCAGAAAGCCGATCATAAACACGGCGGATGCCCTATGTTAGCTGAAACTTCAGTTTCAGGAAAAGACAGGACAGCGTATCTGCAGCTTGATTTCCCGATGTCAGGCATTTTCCGCGGAAACGGAATTTGCCGATTAAAGGATATTTTTGGCTTTTTCTCTTTTTCCTGCGGGATACCGCAAAGCATGACTGTAATGGTCAGAACTTCTCCCTGTTACGGGAAGGATTTTCCGGTGAACCCGCAGTCCGGCGCGGAAGATAAGCGTAACAGGACTTCAAGCGATGAAGAACGCTATTATATGAGGGAGTACACTCCGGGAGATCGATTCCGTGATATAAACTGGAAAAGTTCAGAGAAGATTGACGCGCTTATTACGCGCATATCGCCTGACAATCAGGAAAAAGTCAGCAGGATCGAAATTTTTTTCCGTAATTACGGTCCTGCGGACAATCCATCGCTTGATGCCCTCTGGCTTCTGGATCGCGCAAAGGCGCAGTTGTCAAATTTTATGCGCAGAACCATGGAACATCAGCCTTCATTTATTTTTACCGTACATGCGGCTTCAGGCAGCTGGGAAATTGAGGACAGCGAAGGCCTTGAAACATTTTTTGACGAGCTTGCGGGTATAAGCTTTTCTCCGGCAGGAAACGAAGTTTTTTCCTTGACAGGCGCAGGGGATTTATATGTGTTTTCAACCGCCTGCGATACAGGTCTTCCCGGTTTCATTCTTGCGTGTAACATAAGACCTGTAAATCTTTTTATGGTTCAGCCTGCTGAAAAAGAAAGAGTGAAGACTGAAGCATTAAGAAGACTTGATTTCACGCTGAACGGATTTCTTCTCCTGCCGCGCTGGTTTTTCAGCGGTAAAATCAGGAAATTGGGAATACATGCAAACAGAGCGGAAACTGTTTATGCGGAGACAAGGTTATGAGCAGTTCGCGTATTATCCTTTTTAATCTGAGGCTGATTCTTTATTTTAGCATAATATTCCTTATTTTCATTCATCCGGGCATTACAGTTTCTTTTGACAGAATCGGCATATTTCAATGGTTTATTATTATTCCGGTAATGGCTGTAATTGCCTTTTTACCGGAAGGAAAACCGTTTAAAGGAAGTATAAAACCTGTTTACAGAAACAAGTTTATTTTTGCATCTTTTTTCCTGATTTTAATTTCGCTCCGCGCGGGAGGATTCGGCTTATCAATGATTTCTCCTTTCCTTGCCGGCTTTATAAGTTTTTCCCTTACATGGTTTTTATTCAGTCAGCCGCGCAAACCGTTATACGCAAATCTTGCAAAGCTGTCGGCGCTTGAGCCGTTCTTTCTTGCATGGGTTTGCCTTCGTCTTCTTGCCCTTTCACGATCGGGAGAAGATATCGCAGGGCAGAGTATGGCGCTTACGCAGTTTATTCTTGTCTGGACAGCCGTGGTTTTTCTACTGCACAGCGTTGTTGTCTATTTCTGTATTTATCCGCAGAGTACGAAAGGCGCGTTAAGGGAAGGAGTTGTCTTTTCACTTGCAGCCGCAGCAGTTTTAATTCTGGTTATCGCTGTTCTACCTTCTGATTTTATCAACAATAGAATTATCAATAATCTTTTATCTGACAGAATGCCGCAGAAAATGGGAGATGATTCTGAATACGGCAAACCGGAGGGTTCAGACAGCAGAAACGAAGGACGGCGTTCTCTTCCGCGTTCAACGGGCGGAAGGCAGCCGGGATTGAGAGGCGTTTCCGAATATAACTGGCAGAACAGAACAGGCAGGGGAAGAGGCGCGGAAGGAGAAGCCGATAATCGTCAATATATGGTAATGGTTGTGGCTTCTGACAGGGAACCTGTTTACATGGGGGATTCGTTTCGCGGCCATCTTGATCCGCAGGCGGGATTTCAAATCAGCAGCGACGAACCGATTAACAGGATTGTCCACCAGCGCTTTTTTGTCACGTGGTTTAACAGCGAAAATGAATTTGACGCCGGAAGAAAACGGCAGGAAGTTTTTTCACTTTCAACATTACAGCAAAAATATCTGCCGTGGCGTCCGTTATCAATTGATCCTACAATATTGAGCGAAGATACCGGTCCTCTTCGCTATATCCATCAGGTTGTTTCAAATACACATGCCGGTGATCCGCTGCAGCTTATCAATACGCCGTCGCGGTCATTTAATATTTTTGAAGAAAATAATATGGCGCCGTATCTCATGTTTCCCCTGGAAAGAAATGATATTGATATTTTTAACGGATGGCTGAACAATGCGCTTGATAACTGGAAAAACAACCGGGGGACAATAATCAGAAATGATCGTTATTTATGGGAAGTTTTTTCAGGGGGAGCGGAAAACCTCGAACCCGTCAATGAATATCTCGAAATAATTCTTGCGATACTGACAGGTTTTTCGGAGTATCAGTATAATCTCAGTTATTCCGATGATTCTTCTGTCGCCGCTTTAAAAGATTTTCTTTTAAATTCAAAAGAAGGCGATTGCGTCGAATTTTCCAATACACTCGCCCTTCTCGGGCGGCTTGCCGGCATTCCGTCCCGTGTTGTTACGGGCTATCTCGCCGCTGAAGAACTGCAGACAAATGCGCATCTTCGCGGGCTTTCCGCCCTGCGTGAAAAAATTCCTGTTCTTAAACAGTACCCGCTGAGCAGTCTTTTCATGGTGACAAATCTGCACAGCCATTCATGGACGCAGTTTTTTATTCCTGATTACGGCTGGCTTGATTTTGAAGCGACCGCTTTCGCCCTGCCGCCTTTAGGCATGGGGGACTTTAATTCATGGGATGTTGTAATTCCAATCATTGAAGAAGAAAGGCTTTTTTCCCGGATACGTAAATTTCCATGGACGGCGGTTTTGCGTTCTGCCGGAATCCTTGCAGGTTTTGCGCTTGTTCTTGCGTATTCCCTGCGATACGGGCGCGAACTTGTTCTGTTCTTAAGAGCCCGTTCAGGCGGCAGGGCAGGAGCGCGATCCTTTTACCTTTTGCTTCTTGCAAAATTGGCGGCGGACGGAAAACCGATCAAACCCGCTTCAAAAACCGCTCACGAATATTCACAGTTATTCCCGATGGAAAACAGCGCAGCCAACGAAGAGAACCTGCATTTTAAATCATTCGCAGATATTTATTCAGAATTACGCTGGCGCGAATACAGCGATTCCGCTGAACAGGAAACCCGCTTTAATCAGTTAAAACAGGAATACGAAAACATTTTAGCATCAAGCCGATGCCGCGGTCTGTTACACGCAATTAAACGCATTTTAAGCCTGCGGGGACTTGCCTACTTATGAGAATGAGAACCGGTGTACAAACTCAAAAAAAAATATTTTTTCATGTTTTTCCAGCAGTTGTTTTAATTTTTATATTAAGCGCCTGTTCGCGTAACACAGACTGGGTGCAGTTCCGCGGCGAGGGCGGGCGGGGCGTCAGTTCTTCGCGCATTGCTCCGCCTCTGGGGCTTCGCTGGAAGATCAAGCTTCAGGACAGCGATGAAATACTGCGTTCATTGAATCCGCCTGTTGTTATCGGCGACACCATTTATTTTGGTTCAGACGACGGCAATTTTTACGCACTTGATGTTGAGAGCGGATATATGCGCTGGGTTTTTAAAAGCGGCGCAGAAATTAATTCAATTCCCTATGCTGACAAAGAGCAGGTTTATTTCGGCAGCAAAGACGGCAAGCTTTACGCTTTATCGCGCGATAAAGGAGAAGAGATTTGGAATTTCCCGGTTCGCAGTCAAATAAATTCGCAGGTACAGCGGTACAGGGATTCCATTATTTTTGTCGGAGACGCCGACGCAATTTATTATCTCTCGCCTGACGGCAAGGAACAGTTTCGAATTAATAATCCCGGCTGGTATAATTTCACTTTTTTAATGGCGGATGATGTTATGTATTTTGCCACTGGTCCTGTCGTTGAACAGGTTGGTCCTTATGACATCAATAAAAAAGAATATTTATGGTTTTTGCCGTATCATGAAATAAAAGCGACATGGTATTCCTTTTGCGCGATTCGGGGAGACCTTTTATATCTTGGAACCGCTGATATGATTGACGGAACAACTCTGGGTTATTATGCGATAAACCGTCATACGGGTAAAATTGTCTGGAAGCATGTTGACGAAGGAAAATTTCATCGTGAATATGTCAGAAATTATCTGAACGAGTTTGTTCCCTATGTTGATTTTGAAATGGAATTTCTGTATTTCCTGAGGAACATCGATTTGCTGGATTTCATGGCGCCGACAGTTTGGAAGGATTTGGTTATCTGGACAGGCGGAGACTGCGCCGCCCGAGCTTTTGACGCTGATACAGGTATCCTGCGCTGGGAAAAAATGTTTGACACTCCGATAAGCTCCGCGCCGACTCTTGCCGCTGGCAGGGTTTACTTTGGTCTTCTCGGCGGTGAAGGCAATCCTCCGCAGCTTGTCTGTCTTTCCGCGAAGGACGGCAGGGTTCTCTGGCAGATGGAAACGGAAGGTTCTATTCTGTCCGCTCCTGTGATTGCGGGAAAGCGGATAGTTTTCGGCACTGATTTAAGCGTATTCTATGTTTTGGAACAGGTGTTCTGATGTCGGTATCATTAATATCCACTCTAACCCATTTAAAGGGTAATACCCGCGCATGCGTTTATACAGAACCCCTTTGGGGTCTTTCGATGAATCTTTGCATGCCCTATCTGTCGGTTTATATGCTGGCTTTGGGCTTAAACGATTCACGGATTGGTTTTGTCGTTACCGTAAATATATGTTCGCAAATATTGTTTTCTTTTTTAAGCGGTCCTATTACCGATAAAATAGGAAGAAGAAAAGCTGTCGCTGTTTTTGATGTTCTGGGATGGTGTATTCCCTCCCTTATCTGGTGGCATGCCGAAAATTTCTGGTTCTTTTTGATCGCCGCGATCATTAACGGCTCAAACGGAGTTACAGCTAACGCATGGAACTGCTTGCTTGTAGAGGACGCGGAAAAAAAGCAGATAACAAGAATCTTTTCCCTTGTTTCGGCATTCGGGCAGCTCTCCGCTGTCTTCGCTCCGATAACGGCAATATTGATTTCCAGGCTGACGCTTGTGCCGGCGATACGGATTCTTTTTATCAACGCTTTTATTCTGATGACTTTGAAAATAATAATTCTTTATCTTGCTTCAAAAGAAACAGGAATAGGACAGGCGCGCATTATAGAAACAAAAGGGAAGAGCATCTTTACTCTTGCTGGCGGTTATGGCGGCGTTATAAAAATTATCCTTAATTCACGCGGAATGGTTTTTTCCATAATTATCGCCGCTCTTGGCTGGATAGTGCTGACGATTAACAACACCTTCTGGCAGATTATTGTAAATAAAAAACTTCTGGTTCCCGCGGAAGCGCTTCCGTTTTTCAATATTTTCAGATCGGTTCTTGCGATTGTCTTTTTATTTTTTGTAATTCCCAGGCTGCTTAAGGGCATTTTAAAGATACCTCTTATTCTGACATTCGTGTCGTATTTCATCGGTCAATTTCTTTTAATAATGATACCTGTTGACGGGATGCTAAAGTATCCGCTTATTTTAATTTCGCTTTTATTTGACGGATTTGGCACCGGAGCCCTTTTTATGCTCTGCGAATCTTTAATCGCAATCCATGTTCAGCCTAACGAACGAGCAAGAATAATGGCGATTCGTTTTATGATCATGATGCTTGTGTCAGCTCCTTTTGGATGGATAGGCGGGCTTCTTTCCGAAATTTCCAGAAACCTACCCTTTGTTTTGAATCTGATAATTCTTACAGCAGGTCTGATTATTACGCTGATTTATTACCGCAGGGAAAATGATCACTCTGCGGAACATTCGTAAAAAACAAGGAAGCTGTTCAAAAGCCGAAGTTTTTGAACAAATATATTATAAATTTATTTCCGTTCTCCCAGTTTCCAGTCCGCGCCGTACACAAACATCTGACCGTTACGGGGGATCGCACCGATGTCAGGTGTTCTGCCTGCGGGACGGTATTGAGCGTCTACAGTGCCGCGTGCGTTACCTGAAGACTGCACTCGTCCTTGTGTGTTAATAGGCGCAGGTACAGTACCGTTTCTAAGATTTCCAACATAATTGACCGATCTTCCGTTTTCAGTACCGGAATATGATATATCTTCTTTTTTAATATTTACAAATAAATTATCTGTAAAAAACGAGGTGCTTGCATCGGCTCTATCAGATGGATAGCCGAACATTCCTATACCGTGGTCAGCGCCGACAATGGTATTATTATTAATCCTTACATTTCTGCTTGGTAAATTCATACCCAAACCGCTGGATCCGCCGATAACAATATTGTTTCGAATAACGTAATTAACAGTAGAATTGTCTGCATAAAGTCCGTAACGAAGTTTGTCAAAAGACCCCTGATTATTTTTGTTTCCGCATACGACAAAATTATTATAAATTTCCGTGCCTCCGCCGTCAGAACCCCATGCGTAAAAAGCTCCGCCGTCGCTGTTTAATGTAGAATGATTTTCAAAGTAATTGCTGCGGATTATACAGCGTTCATAATCGACATGGTAATTCCCGTCAAAAGCCATAACTCCCATCTCTGTGAAATTAATATGACTATGCGCTGAATCTGTGATTGTGTTATGTGAAATTTCAAGTCTTTTGGATTTCTTCACAGCTATTCCATAATAGGGAAAACCTATATAGCTTGTATCATGAACAATATTATTGGTAAAAATATTATCATCGCCTTCAAGGACAATTCCGTTTCCTGCTGTCGGACCGAATTCGCATCTTTGTATGCGGTTGTTTGAACCCGATACAATCATTCTGTCCGATCTTGTCCCTGAATTTAAACCGTAAATCCCGTTTAAATAAAAATGTTCAGCGTAATTTACTTTGCAATTTTCCAGTACGCAGTTTCTGGTATTCTTCATTAATATTCCGCCGCCGTATACGGTAATATTTTTTATATTAACAAAAGATGTATTTTCCGTATAAATCGCAATGTCATTTTTACCTCTTAGAGTAAGAGTGCGGCTGTCAGGACTTCCGTTCCACGGTGGATAAAAATATAACAGATTTGTCTGTTTATCAAAATAATATTCACCGGGCGCGTCAAGAAGTGATAACGCTCCTGTAATATAAAAAGGATTTCCCTGACTGGGCGTATAAGGTTCGCCGCCGGTATACGAATCAGATTTTCCGATTTCTGCCATCAATTTTATTGTTCTTCCGCTTACTGATTGAACCAGTGAAGAAGCTGTTTCCCACGATAAATGATTTATTCCCGGGCAGATAACTACTCTTGCGTCTGTTATTTCAGAAGGGATATTCCTGCTTGCTATAACTGTGTTTTTATTTGTACCTCTCCCTGCTATATCACGCATATAATCATGTATCATAGACATGGATGGACCCATGTTTGGAAATCTTGCTTCAACCATCGAATCCTTATCAGCAAAAAGCTGCGGAAATTCCGTATCAATATCCTTAACGTATTGACTAATATCTGCAACAAATATGTTTCTTGTATGCTGTCTCCATTGCGGCGTAATGGGAATTGTCGGCGTAATAATTACTTCAGCTCCCGGCATGGCTGTCAGCGTAACAGGTCTTTCGCTAGAGCCGCTTGGGATTCTGATTTTTTCATAATAAATACCTGAATCGACAAGGACAGTATCGCCGGGTTTTACATAGTACATCGCATGAGCGATTTTTTGGAACGGACGAGACTGTGTTCCGTTTCCGCCATCAGCTCTCCTTCCTGCGCTGACATAAATATTACGCGCGTTGTTACTGCCTGCCTCTCCGGCTGTCTGAAGCACAGAGGCGGGAGCGTAATCCCAAACTTCAATTTCTACACTAATGTTGTCAAAATAATAAATTGTGTTTTTATTATCATTCCCATAAGTGTTAATAAAGACACATGGATATCTGTGTGAAGGCATTGCTGTTAAAGAACCGCTTATACGATTCCAAACGCCCGGTACAGCAGGAGTATAATATCTTACTACAGCAGGATAATCCGGTTCGTTATTTAAATTACATTGCCAATTTTCTCCTGCTTCTGTAAGCATCACGTCAGCGGAAAAACGAATAGTTATCCATTTATCCCTGTAGTTATCAAGCTGATAACTTAATATAGTCCAGTCACAGTCCCTGCCGTTTATCTTTATCACATTTGTCCGTCTGTCCTGCGGGAGATTGACAATCTCATAATTTGCGGCATGTGATCTGAATCCGTTAATAAGAGATGTGTTACGGTTTGCGCTGACACGCGTTTCTTGTATATTTGTTCCTGGGGTTTGCTGTGAGGTAAATAATAAGATTGTAATTATAGATATTATTAACCCAATAATAATTTTTTTAATTTTAAACATTAATTGCTCCTATTCTTTAAATAACTCATATCATCTGATAACCTTTATAGAATCAAGAAATAAATCATGGACACTGCCGTCCTGATGTTCGGCGCTTATTCTTAACATATTTATATTAGTCCATGAAATTGATCTGCCTCGAGCATCTACATAATTAAAATCTTTATCATACCCTCCATACAACAGCATATCCCTAAGGGGTACACGGATAGTATGCCATTTGCCGTCAGGAGGAAGCTGTCTTTGATCAATACGATAGGAGTTAAACCAATTAATATTATCTTGAAAAGACATTAATATTATATCAAATGTAAATGCTCTTTCTGTTCTCGCTTTGAATTCGAGTACATACCCATTTTGTGCAAGAAAAGTTAAATCCATAACAGGCAGCTGAAGCTCCATACCTTCATATCTTTTAAGATTTCCAAGGTGAATGGCATATCTTCCTTCCGCTGCAGGAGTATAATACCAATTAATTGTATTTAAAGGAGGAAAATAATAATAAATAACACCTCTGCCAGGAGCGTCATCATATATTGAAAAACCTGATCTTTGCATTTCTCTTTTCCGCTGCGGCACCGGATTCAAACCAAAAACACGAATCAAATCAACATTTAAATCTGTGTTTATATCTCCCCAGAAATTATCAAAAAATAAACTGTCAATTTGCGGATTAAATAAACCAAATGCTTCAAAGTATCCCCAATTTAACCAAGGAATATTACGTTCTTTAAATGCTCCTATGACAGTTCTATACCACATTAGCCTGTCTTCCTTAACAGTTTGTCTCCATGGAACGCCGATTTCACCGTTAAAAACAGGTACATTCCTTTGTCTTGCAAAGTTAGCCGCTTTGTCAATCTGTTTGATAAGCGCTTCAGGAGTTCCTTCCCGGGAATAATTTTTATAAGCTTCTTCATAGTAAGTCCCTTTCAATTCATTTGGAACTTCAGGCATTCTGTTCCTGTCATAAGGAAAAGGAATTCCACGTATTAATGCCGTTAAATGTTTATACTGAGCAACAAAATTTGTTTCCTGATGGGTGAATATGGAAGGATCGTAGAAATGGAAAGTATATAAAAGTTTTTTATCGGTATATCTTGGCAGCGAAATCATATCATCTATTGAATTATAATTTGAACCGCCTACCACTATCCATCTGTTTGGATCAATTCTGCGTATTGCATTTATTACATCCCCTTGAATTCTACCCCAGTCATTATTTGAAATACCGTTAGGTTCGTTCATTATTTCATAAATTACATACTCACTTCGATTCTTGTAATGTTCTGCAACCTGTCTCCATATTGGAAGAAGAACATTCCGAATATTACTGCCGGTTAGCGGCACGCTTCCAGGATGATTATCAAGAATTATATATAATTGAAATTTTTCAGCCAAATCTACTGCATTATCAAGCAATCTGAAAAGATGCGGATCGATTATATAATTCGGCGCACCAGATGAATAAAGAGAGAAATCAATGGGAAGGCGTATAACATCAAAACCCAGCCTTTTTATATCTTCAAAATCCTGTTCTGTGTATCTGGCAGGATTAATACCCAGAGCGTTTTTTGCATATCCAAACCAAAAAGTAAAATTAACTCCTTTTGAGAAGGGTACTTGCGGTACCTGCTGTTGATTGTTTCTTGACTGGCTGGAAAACAACAGAAATGCTGTAAAAATTAAAACAAAAAGAAATAATTTTTTCATAATATTTCCTTTTAAATTATAATTATTAACCATCCTTAAAATTATACATTTAAAAGTGAAAATAATAATGAAGTAATTACGTAATTATTACCTAATTATTGCGTAAATTTGCCTGTTCAAGTTTAAATTCTGTAAAAGTAATGGTAGGCTGCTTGACCGCGTATGGGTATGTACCTATATTTACAAGATTTGCATTAGAGTCTGTATTACTTGCCGTGTTGCCGGCGATTATTGTTACTTGTCCGCTGTATTCGGTATTTGCTTTAACATCGCCTTTTAAATGAACATAGGGAGCCAGATGTTTATAATCACCCTGGGAAATATCACTAAAGCTGATAAATAATACTCCCAGATCAGTATTTGACGTAAAAGTATAGTAAAAAGTAAAAGTATCTCCTGCGGTAATTCTGATATTTTTATTTACAAACGGATAAAAATCCAGAGAAAAATTTACCGGTGCATTGTCTGCAAGAGTTATAATAAATGGTTTTTCTGTTGATGCCAATGAAAGAGATTTTATCAAATCAAAATTTTGCTGTACGGTGTATCTGGCAAGAAGTTCATTAATGCCTTTAACACCCAGCTTGCGGTATAATTTAGTCCTGCGTTTATCGACTGCGTTGTAAGTTATGTTAATCCTGTTTGCAATTTCCTTGGGCGGAACGCCTTCAAGCAGAAGATTGAATATTTCCTGTTCGCGGGGAGTAAGCTGCGCGCCGGATAGCTGTGTTTTTTCTATTCCATTTTTTACCGCTGTATCGCTCATTGTTGTAATAATAATAAAAAAGGGGAATTTTAACAAGATTTTTTTTATTTATGGATGAGTATTAGGCAGAGTAAGCTTTTTTCAAAAGCTGAAGTTTTTGAATAAATATACTTTGTATCTATTTCCGCTCTCCAAGTTTCCAGTCCGCGCCGTATGCAAACATCTGACCGTTACGGGGGATTGCGCCGATGTCAGGCGTTCTGCCTGTAGGACGGTACTGTGCGTCTACAGTGCCGCGCGCGTTGCCTGAAGACTGCATGCGTCCTTCGGTTCTTACAGTAACAGGTATTGTGCCGTTTACAAAGTCACCGTTATAATTAACACTTTTACCGTTTTCAGTGCCCCAATACGATATATTATGAGACTTAATATTTACAAACAAATTGTCTAAAACAGTAACTCTGCTTGCATCTGCTTTATGTAATGTATTGGTATAAAATCCAATTCCATAATGAGCTCCAATAACTGTATTGTTATGGAATCGTGTTCCATCATTCGGTATATTAATTCGTAAACCGCTATGCCCGCCAATTACAATGTTATGACGTACAATAAAATTTGAATTATTGTTATCAATATATAAACCATCGCGTAAATGGGTCAATGTTCCGTTATCGCCTTTATCACCGCAAACAATAAAATTGTGGTATATTTCAGTGCCTCCGGCATCGGTTCCAGATGTTCCTGTATAAACAGGTGAAGCATCGCTGCTTAACACAGAATGATTTTCAAAATAATTATTTCTGATAATACAGCGTTCATATGCAAATTCATGAAAATACACATGGGCTTTTGACGTATCCAAAAACGTGTTATGCGAAATCTCAAGGCGTTTGGAATCAAAAACATCAACACCGAAAACATAATTACCTGAATAGCCTGTAGTGTGGACAATATTATTTGTAAAAATATTATCATCGCCTTTCAAGAGTATTCCGTTTCCTGCTGTAGGACCAAATTCGCATCCGGAAATACGATTATTATTTCCCGTAACAATCATGGCGTTTGTTATTTTAGAATCTTTTTGTACCACCCAGCCGCTGTTATAAAAATGCTCGGCATAATTTACGCGGCAGTTTTCTATTATATTATTATTCACGTTTCTCATGTTAATTCCGCCGCCGTATACAATAATATTTTTAATGTTCACATAAGACGTATCTCCCGCCGTTATCGCGGTACTGCTAAAATGCCGCATTGTAAGAGTACGCAAGTCAGGGCTTCCATTCCAGGGAGGATAAAAATATAAAAGATTTGTCTGCTTGTCAAAATAATATTCACCGGGTGAGTCAAGGAGAGATAAAGCTCCTGTAATATAAAAAGGATTTCCGGGATGTGGTGTGTTTGAATCACCGCCGTCATATAATGGCGCTGTCAACTCCTTTTCCAGTCTTATTGTTCTGCTGTTTACAGATAAAATTGGGGATTCAAACGCTGCCCATCCGGCTCTTCCGTCTTCTCCAGGCCAGATAACAAGTCTTGATCCTTCTATGCCAGAAGGAATATTACGCGAAGCCACAACCGTGTTTTTATTCGTTCCTCTTTGCGCGACATCACGCTTATAATCCATGATTGTCGACATTGAAGCTCCCATATTGGGATATCGGGCTTCTACCATAGAGTCTCTGTCGGCGAAAAGCTGCGGAAATTCAATGTTTATTAAACTTATATACTCGCTTATATCGGCAGCATAAATGTTTTCGTTATAATGACTCCATTGCGGCGTTATCGGAATTGCAGGCGTTATTATAACCTCCGCTCCAGGTAGAGCTGTAAGCGTTACAGGTTTCCCTTCAGTACCGCTTGGTATTTTGAAATTTCCATAATATGTGCCTGAATCAACAAGCACAGTATCACCAGGTTTAGCGCATTGCATCGCAAGAGCAATTTCCCGAAAAGGACTCACCTTCGTTCCGTTTCCGCTGTCTGTTCCATTATTCGCACTGACATAGATATTTCCGTCTTCGCCAATTGTTTTAAGCTCATAAATGGTTATAATTGGATTTGATATATATATATTTGTTTGAGGAGCGCCCGCTCTGGTCATGGGTATTATACTGGTTAAAAATAAAAATGGATCATTTTCTGCAGGAGTTGTTACATGACTCCATTTCATATTTTGCCAGAGACCCTCGGGAGCGTTTGTCTGCAATATTAAATTGTTTTGATCGCGCCAGATCAAAGCTCCTTTAGAACCTGTTCTTAGAAAATCAGCGGAAAAATGAATAATTATTGTTTTCCCTTTATATTTATTTAAAGAGTACCTGACCAGTTCCTTCGAAGGTTCTGCTTCTGTCTTTATGACATTTTTCTTACCGTCATACTCTATTATTTCCAAATCACCGGATGCGGAAAAAAACCCGTTTACATTTTCTTGTTTTTTACAGCCTAAAAAAAGCAAAAAAAACATTAAGCCTAAAAAAACAGCGCTATTCCGTAAATTTAACATAGTCCGCATTAAATCCTCCTATTTCTGAATAATTAACAAAATTTTCACTTATCATTTAATTTGCAATGAAAAATTGTACGATATAAACATTTTTAAAATTTACCGCCGTGTTCTTCCGCCATGCTGCCTGATAAAACCGTCAGGATCGCTTACAGCATGAAAAGATTGTTTTGCATTTAATCTCCAGTCAAAGAGAGTAGGGTTACCTGCGGAAAGCCAGCTATTGCTGTCATCTATACCCCAGAATGTAACGAATTTAATATGTGCGGAATATTCTCTGAATAAACTGAATAATCTTGCATATAAAAGAGCTTGAGCCATTGCGTCTCTTTCAGACATTACGGAATCTCTTCCCTCGCCTCTAACATAACCGGATGTTGATATATCATTTTCCGTTATAGCAATTTCAATTCCTAAATCTGTAAATTTCTGCAAAATAGCGCGCATGGTATTTATGTTAAAATTCATATCTAAATGAGTTTGAATACCAATGCCTTCAATTAGATTTCGATTTCCCCCTGTTTCTCTTTTGTAACGATCATTAATATCAAGAATCATTTTTCGTGCTATTTCCGCCATGTTTGCATCTTTAAAATCATCATTGTAATAGAGAGTTATATTAGGATCGGCAGCACGGGCTGCGCGGAAAGCAAGTTCAATGTAATCAGCTCCCAGTTTATCAAACCAATGATTATTTGCCCATGTTGAGTTATGCGAACTGACAACACATCTTCTCCAGTCTCCGCGGGCTTCTGCGTTAGTAACATCACGTTTAAGCGCTTCGTTAACCACTTCCCAGATATTTACCCTGCCTCTAAAATGACGCAGCATTGTAGTAATATGATTATTCATATTTTGAATAATTTCTTCCCTTGTTCCTTCGAACAACCAAGCTGGTCCATCGTGATAAATAAGAACATGACCATACACGTGCAAGTTATTTTGTATGGCGGTATTCAAAATGTTATCTGCATTTGTAAAATCATAAGCTCCGCCTTTATTTTTTGGAAATATCATATCAGGATAAACTGGATTAAAAGTAACTATATTATAATGATGCTTAAATAGATCAAAATATTTTCCTCTCATATTTAAACCGTCATAGTTTGTGATGTTTCCTATGAGAAAATCATTTTTATATATATCCCTAAGCGGTCTTAAAGAAAAGTCTGGCGTTAAAGGATTATCTTCTGTGATAGTGATAATAGGGTTAGCGATATAAACAGTCGTATTCGAAGGTATTTCCCAGTTTGTTAAATAAAGCATAGCATCGTTTTGTGCAGGAGTTATAATCATTTTACCTTTCATGGTATGCCATTGACCTTGCGGTATATTTTCAAGCCCGGATAATGTTGGATGATTTGGATTATTTACCTGCCAATTAAACGATCCTGCCGAACCTTCACGCCTTACATCCGCAGAGAACTCTATAAAAATCTCTTTTCCCCTGTATTGAGCCAAAGAATACCTTGTTATAAACCAATTTGTTTTTGACTTGTC